>Ga0209045_1000213_pt1 | contig 73009 bp, 56 predicted proteins | sample SaaInlLV_10m_DNA_4_FD_184664 | JGI IMG/M metagenome (GOLD analysis project Ga0209045, IMG submission 184664) | Marine microbial communities from expanding oxygen minimum zones in the Saanich Inlet - Saanich Inlet SI072_LV_200m_DNA (SPAdes) (version 2) | ecosystem: Environmental > Aquatic >...
GGACTTTGATGGTGCCGGTGCTGTAACAGAAACTGGTATGACAAATTTAACAGTAACGCCAAGCGGTACATTGACCATGCAAGGTGCTGGAGTCAGTAAATATGGTGATGATGTTGCAACCTGGGACTTTGATGGTGCAGGTGCTGTAACAGAAGCTGGTATGACTAACTTTACGGTTACACCAAGCGGTACATTGACCATGCAAGGTGGTGGAGCAAGTAAGTATGGTGATGATACTGCGACCTTGGACTTTGATGGTGCGGGTGCTGTGTCAGAAACTGGTATGACAACAATTGCGATAACTCCAAGCAGTACGGTTGATATAGATGCTGGTGGTGCTCTAACAATTGATTCAGCCTCCACAATTGGAATCGGAACAGATGCGGTTGCGCAGAACATTAATATTGGTACAGGTGCAGCAGCTCGAACGATTACTATTGGTAATACGACCGGTGCTACAGCGGTTAATGTAAATCTTGGTACAGGTGGTATGACTATTGCAGAGGTTGGAGATAGCCTTGCCGGTCCATACCCTCAAGTTAAGATGCACAATAATAGCTCAAGCCCAGCAGCTAATGACTTCCTCGCGGGAATCTACTTTGATGGTGATGATTCGGCTGGCAATCAAACAACGTATGCTCGTGTTCAGGCTCGGATTAAAGATCCTACAAGTACAACAGAAGATGGTGCTTTAGCTTTCTACACTATGATAGCTGGTACCGAGACTTTGACGATGGATCTTGGGATGTCTGGCAACTTGATGGCCACCTTTAGAGGGAGTCTTGTTCCTTCAGACGCAAACACTTATTCACTTGGAATAACAGATCTTGAGTGGAGCGACCTGTATCTTGGTGATGGTGCCGTGTTAGGTTTTGGTAATGACCAAGATGTAACGCTGACACACGTAGCCGATACTGGATTATTGCTAAATAGCACGCGAGAGCTTCAGTTCCGTGATTCCGCTCTGAAAATTTGGTCTAGTGCCGATGGACAATTAGATGTTTCAGCTGATACAGAAGTTCAGATTGCGACAGCAGCCTTTGATGTAAATGCAACAGGCGCAGTTACAATTGATGGCGCAACCATGAGCGTTAAGGGTACCGGAGCAAGTGTATACGGTGACGATGTTGCGACTTGGGACTTTGATGGTGCCGGTGCTGTAACAGAAACTGGTATGACAAATTTGACAGTAACGCCAAGCGGTACATTAACCATGCAGGGTGCTGGAGTCAGTAAATACGGTGATGATGTTGCAACTTGGGACTTTGATGGTGCAGGTGCTGTAACAGAAGCTGGTATGACTAACTTTACGGTTACACCAAGCGGTACATTGACCATGCAAGGTGGTGGAGCAAGTAAGTATGGTGATGATACTGCGACCTTGGATTTTGATGGTGCAGGAGCTGTATCAGAAACTGGTATGACAACAATTGCGCTAACTCCAAGCAGCACAGTTGATATAGATGCAGGTGGCGCTTTAACAATTGATTCTGCGTCAACAATTGGCATCGGAACAGATGCGGTTGCGCAGAGCATTAATGTTGGTACTGGCGCAGCAGCTCGAACGATTACCATTGGTAATACGACCGGTGCTACAGCGGTCAACGTAAACCTTGGTACTGGTGGAATGGCAATTACACAGGTTGGCGACAGTGGTGTAGGGCCATTCCCTCAAGTTAAGATGCATAACAACAGTGCAAGCCCAGCAGCTAATGACTTCCTCGCGGGAATTTATTTTGATGGTGATGATTCGGCAGGTAATCAGACAACGTATGCGCGTGTTCAGGCGCGGATTAAAGACCCTACAAGCACAACAGAAGATGGTGCTTTAGCCTTCTACACCATGATAGATGGAACTGAAACACTGACGATGGACCTTGGGATGTCTGGCAACTTGATGGCCACCTTTAGAGGGAGTCTTGTTCCTTCAGACGCAAACACTTACTCACTTGGAATAACAGATCTAGAATGGAGCGACCTGTATCTTGGCGATGGTGCCGTGTTAGGTTTTGGTAATGACCAAGATGTAACGCTGACACACGTAGCCGATACTGGATTATTGCTAAATAGCACGCGAGAACTTCAGTTCCGTGATAGCGCTCTCAAAATTTGGTCTAGTGCAGATGGACAATTAGATGTTTCAGCCGATACTGAAGTTCAGATTGCTACAGCAGCCTTTGATGTGAATGCAACAGGCGCAGTTACAATTGATGGCGCAACGATGAGCGTTAAGGGTACTGGAGCAAGTGTATACGGTGACGATGTTGCAACCTGGGACTTTGATGGTGCCGGTGCTGTAACAGAAACTGGTATGACAAATTTAACAGTAACGCCAAGCGGTACATTGACCATGCAAGGTGCTGGAGTCAGTAAGTACGGTGATGATGTTGCAACCTGGGACTTTGATGGTGCCGGTGCTGTAACAGAAGCTGGTATGACTAACTTTACGGTTACACCAAGCGGTACATTGACCATGCAAGGTGCTGGAGTAAGTAAATACGGTGATGATGTTGCGACCTTGGACTTTGATGGTGCAGGAGCTTTATCAGAAACTGGCATGACAACCATTGCGATAACTCCAAGCAGCACAGTTGATATAGATGCTGGTGGTGCTTTAACAATTGATTCCGCGTCAACAATTGGCATCGGAACAGATGCGGTTGCGCAGAACATTAATGTTGGTACAGGTGCAGCAGCTCGAACGATTACTATTGGTAATACGACCGGTTCAACAGCGGTCAACGTAAATCTTGGTACTGGTGGAATGGCAATTACACAGGTTGGCGACAGTGGTTCGGGCCCATACCCTCAAGTTAAGATGCATAACAACAGTTCAAGTCCAGCAGCTAATGACTTCTTAGCAGGTATTTATTTTGACGGTGAAGATTCAGCAAGTAATCAGACAACGTATGCTCGTGTTCAGGCTCGGATTAAAGATCCTACAAGCACAACAGAAGATGGTGCTTTAGCCTTCTACACTATGATAGCTGGTACCGAGACTTTGACGATGGATCTTGGGATGTCTGGCAACTTGATGGCCACCTTTAGAGGTAGTCTTGTTCCTTCAGATGCAAACACTTATTCACTTGGAATAACAGATCTTGAGTGGAGCGACCTGTATCTTGGTGATGGTGCCGTGTTGGGTTTTGGCAATGATCAAGATGTAACGTTGACACATGTAGCTGATACTGGTTTATTGCTCAACAGCTCAAGAGAGCTTCAGTTCCGCGATAGCGCATTAAAGATAAGCTCAAGCGCAGATGGACAACTTGATATTGATGCAGATACAGAAATTGAAATAACTGCGCCAACAGTTGACATTAACGCCTCCTCAGAGGTGAACGTAAGCGGCGCAATGAAGGTTGGTGGTGCATTAACGCCAAATTCAGCCGATGGTAGTGCATTGGGCAGTGCGGCCCTTGAGTGGAGCGATCTATTCTTAGCCGATGGTGCAGCAATAAGCTTGGGTAATACGCAAGATGCAACAATAACTCATGACACTGCAACTGATGGCCTTGACTTCAAACGTGTTGCTACAAGTGCTAACACGCCAATGATTCTTACCTTGCAAACTGGATCAACGGCGGTTGTGGCAAGTGATGTTATTGGTGCCATAGATTTCCAAGCGCCTGATGAGGCCGGTGGAACAGATTCAATTTTGATCGCAGCTGGTATTGAAGCGGTTTCAGAAGGAACATTTGGTGCGGCCAACAATGCTACCAAGTTATCATTTAAAACAGCAGCATCAGAAGCCGCCGCAGAAAAAATGAGGCTTAGTTCAACCGGTGTACTTACACTTAATGGTGGCAGTGGTTCGATAATAATTCCCAATAGTGGAACGATTGGTTCGGTTGGCACAACTGATGCCATAACTATAGCTTCTGATGGTGTAGTAGCATTGAAAATTACAGACGGCGGAACGATTGGTTCGGCCACTACTCCTGCTGCTATAACTATAGCTTCTGATGGAGTAGTAACATTTGTAGATGATGTTCTCATCAAGAATGCGGGAACCATTGGTTCTGCTGGTGATCCAGATGCGATTTCTATATCCTCGGGTGGTGTAGTTGCTGTGACTGCTACAACAGCATCAAGCTCTTCGACTACAGGTGCTTTGACAGTTGGTGGTGGCCTTGGTGTTGCAGCTGATCTTTGGGTTGGCGATGATGTTTCCTTGGCTTCAGATAGTGCAGTTCTAAGTTTTGGTGCTACTTCAGATGCGACGATAACTCATGACTCTGCAACTGATGGGCTTGACTTCAAGCGTGTTGCTACAGCTGCTAATACACCGATGATCCTTACACTTCAGACAGGTTCAACTGCGGTTGTGGTCAGTGATGTAATTGGCGCAATAGACTTCCAAGCGCCAGATGAGGCGGGTGGAACAGATGCAATTTTGATCGCAGCTGGTATTGAAGCGGTTTCAGAAGGAACGTTTGGAATTGCTAACAATGCAACCAAGCTGTCGTTTAAAACAGCAGCATCAGAAGCTGCGGCAGAGAAGATGTCGCTCAGTTCAACCGGTGTTCTGACAGTTAAAGGTAGTGTTGTTCCTTCGGTAGCAGATGCTGCGGCACTTGGCTCAGCAACCCTTGAATGGAGCGACCTGTTCTTAGCTGATGGTAGTGTTATAAACTTGGGCAATGATCAGGATGTAAAGCTAACTCATATTGCTGACACGGGTGTTCGCTTGAATGACGCTATGGCATTGCAGTTCCGAGATTCAGCGATTTCAATAGCTTCAAGCGCTGACGGTCAATTAGATATTGATGCTGATACAAAGCTTGATGTGGTTGCGCCAACAGTTGACTTTACCTCGACGGTTGCCGTACTTGCTACAACGCCATCGGTAATTATCGATAGTGCTACAGCATCAAAACCATTGTTTGAGTTGAAAAACACAACCAACGACACAGCAGCGGCCAAGTTCCGTTTTGTGATGGATAAGGGTGCAGCTGGTGCAGCTGGTGACTTGTCAGGTACAATTGAGTTTTATGCTGATGATACGCTACAAAACAACCAAGAGTTTGCAAGAGTTGAGGCTAAGGTAAAAACAGCAACAAGCGGAGCTGAGGATGGTTCTTTGATTTTTTACACAGCCCGGACAGACGGTACGTTAACTAAAATGATGGACATCGGTGATACCGCGGTTGATACGATTACGGTTAGAAGTGATGTTTTACCTTCCGGTGATAACCTTTATAAGTCTGGAAGCTCTTCAGCTGGTTGGTCTGCTGTTTACAGTTCGACAGGCTTCTTTGAGTCTTCTGATAGATGCTTAAAGCGCGATATCATGATGTCGGATTTGGGTCTTGATTTTATCAATGATTTAAACCCTGTTAGTTACCGTAGAATTTCTGGTAAAAATCCTAAAGCATCGTATGGCTTAATTGCTCAAGAGCTTGAAGAGGTGGTAACGCGGCATGGGCATCCTGACTTTGCGGGAATTCACCGTCCTGGTGGCGAGTCCGAAAAGTATGGCGTTGCTTATTCGAGCTTAATAGCTCCACTGATAAGGTCTGTTCAGGAGTTAAGTAGCAGGTCTGAAGATACACAAGTAATGTATGAAGACATGCAAACACGTTATGAGGCCGTTCAAGCGCAATATGAAAGTATGCAAGCGCAGATAGACGACCTGCGTAAAAAGCTTAAGAAGGATAAAAAAGACAAATAAGGCTGGTCAACAGCGAGGGGCGTCCGAAAAGGCGCCCCTTTTGTGTGCTAATTTTAACTAAGGTTGTGGATATACTTTACGCTTCTAGTACTGTGATTTCTTCTATTATTCCACCAGGCCTTAAACCGGGCTCCGGTGGTTTATTTTGACAATGAACTCGTGATTTACAATATTTTCTTGCGCTTTTACACAGAAACATAAAGCTATTGCTCTATTTTTATGTTTCTTATAATGTGACTTTGTTAAAAAATAGGATACAAAGGAGAGTTCATGAAGACAGCGGCGCGTACAATAAGAGCATTGTTGTTGGTATCGTTTTTGCTTCCGGTAGGACTATTAAAGGCTGTACAAGGTTCGGATTCATACAATTCATTTAGTGATTACTATTCATGCAAGATTTGCTTGGTTCTGCCTGATGGTTCTGATATAGCTCCAGCTGTTATGGTTCTAGAACGTGCTTGTCGCGGTCTCGAGATTCCAGAAGCTGTTAGCGAGCTTTTTGAATGCGTTAAACGTGGCAAGCATATGATAGAAATGGAAGTTCTTTTGGATGCTATTGATGGCTGTCAGGAGTTGCTTCAGAATCATCATGACTGCATCGAAGATGACGCAGTTTTGCGTATTGTTAGCGATAATTTAAATGCATACTCACGTTCGCTATTGGGTAGTAGATGGCATATTAATACTACAAGTGATATTAGTATTGCCACCATTGCTGACAATGAAAACATAACGATATACCCTCACGGCACTGGAACATTGGCGCTTGGTTCCCCAGGTAACACTGCATTTACAGCTACTTCAACAGCTATCACGCTTACGTCGGGTGACGCTTTGACTCTTACTGACGGAACTGCATCATTTGTGCTTGGTGGAACAGGTACAACAACGCTGTCTTCTGCAACGACAATAGATCTTGATTGTACCGGTGCTATGTCTTTGAACTCTACTAGTGGTGCAATTAATGTAGGTAACGATGCGGATGCTCAGGCCATTAATATTGGTACAGGTGCGGCTAATAGAACGATTACTATAGGTAATACAAACGGTACAACACAAGTTGCACTTAAGTCTGGTTCTGGTGGTGTTACATTTACTGGTGCTTTAGCGCCGGCTTCGGCAGATGGTGCGGCTTTGGGTAGCGCTAGCCTTGAGTGGAGTGATCTGTTTTTAGCAGATGGTGGGATTGTATATTTTGGTAGTGACCAAGAAATTACCTTAACCCATGTTGCTGATAGGGGTCTTATATTAAAGCACGCTGCTTCGGGTTCGAACACGCCTGTATATCTTACCCTCCAAAGTAATGAGGCAATTATTGATGCTTCCGATAAAATCGGTGTCATTGACTTCCAGGCAATAGGTGAAACAGGAGCTGATGCTGTTCTAGTTTCTGCCGGGATTGAAGCTGTTGCAGAAGCTACCTTTGACGCTACAAATAATCCTACCAAGCTGTCATTCAAAACAGCAGCATCAGAAGCTGCCGCTGAGAAGATGAAACTTAGTTCAATCGGTGTGCTTACGCTCAATGGTGGCAGTGGGGCGATAGTGATTCCTGATGGCGGAACGATTGGTTCGGCCACTACTTCTGCTGCAATAACTATAGCTTCTGATGGCATCGTAACCTTTGTCGATGATATCAAAATTAAAGATAGTGGAACGATCGGTTCAACTAGCGCTGCTACAGCAATAGCAATCGCTTTGGATGGCATTGTAACTTTTGTCGATGATATCAAGATTAAGGATGGTGGAACGATTGGCTCGATGACTACTCCTGCTGCAATAACTATAGCTTCTGACGGAATTGTGACTTTCTCTGATGGTATTACATTTACTGGTGCTTTAGCACCGGCTTCGGCTGATTCAGCGGCTTTGGGTAGCGCTAGTCTTGAGTGGAGTGACTTGTACTTAGCCGATGGTGGCGTCATCTATTTTGGCAATGACCAAGAAGTTGAGCTTGCTCATAACGCTGATAAGGGTCTTATATTAAAGCATGCTGCTACAGGTGCGGCAAAGCCTGTTTCTCTTACCCTCCAAAGTGATGAAGCAATTGTTGCTGTTAATGATAAAATTGGCGTAGTTGATTTTCAGGCAATAGGTGAAACAGGGGCGGATGCTGTGTTGGTTGCGGCCGGGATTGAAGCTGTTGCAGAGGCTACTTTTGGCGCTACAAATAATCCTACTAAGTTGTCGTTTAAAACAGCGGCATCTGAGGCTGCGGCAGAGAAGATGTCGCTTAGCTCAACCGGCGTGCTTACATTGAATGGTAGCAGTGGGGCGATAGTAATTCCTGATGGCGGAACGATTGGTTCGGCCACTACTTCTGCTGCAATAACTATAGCTTCGGATGGCATCGCAACCTTTATCGATGATATCAAAATTAAAGATGGTGGAACGATTGGTTCAGCCAGTGCCGATACAGCAATGACTATAGCCTCAGATGGAGTTGTGACATTTGTTGATGACATTGTTATGGGTTCAGATAATTCTGTTATTCGTTTTGGTGCCGATAGTGAAGTTCATCTTGTTCATGATCCTGATAAGGGCCTGATAATAAAGCATACAGCTTCAGGAGACGACTCGCCTGCATATTTGGGTTTTTATAGTGGAGAGTCGGACATTAGAGTTGATGACAAGATTGGTATTATTGATTTTTATACGCCAGCTGAAACCTTGGGAGAGCATGATGTTGCTGCGATTGAGGCTGTTGCAGAAAGTAGGCATACAGGTTCAGATCATGCAACTAAATTGTCGTTTAAAACTGCAGCTGGAGCAACGCATTCAACAGAAAAAATGGCTTTAAGCTCGGTTGGTGTTTTGACACTAAATGGTGGTAGCGGCTCGATAGTGATTCCTGATGCCGGCACAATTGGTTCTGCCAGCGCTACGAGTTCAATAACTATAGCTTCAGATGGTATTGTGGCCTTTGTTGACGATATAAAGATCAAGGATGGTGGAACAATTGGTTCTGCTAATGCTGCCACAGCAATGACTATAGCTTCAGATGGAGTTGTGACATTTGTAGATGACATTGTTCTGGGTTCAGATAACTCTGTGATTCGGTTTGGTGCCGATAGTGAAGTTCGTCTTATTCATGATCCTGATAAGGGCTTAATAATAAAGCACACTGCTTCAGGAGACGATTCGCCAGCATATTTGGGATTTTACAGTGGAGAGTCGGACATTAGGGTTGATGATAAGATAGGTATTATTGATTTTTACACGCCAGCTGAAAGCTTGGGAGAGCATGATGTTGCTGCGATTGAGGCTGTTGCAGAGAGTAGGCACACCGGTTCCGATCATGCGACTAAATTGTCATTTAAGACTGCCGTTGGAGCAACGCATTCAACAGAAAAAATGGCATTAAGTTCTGTTGGAGTTTTGACCTTAAATGGTGCTAGTGGTTATGTGCGTGCTACGGATGGAACCATATCAACACCAGCTTATTCCTTTACTAACGGAGTTGACGTTGGAATGTGGTACGACTCTGGAGATGATGAGCTTGAGGTTAGCAATACAAGTGGTGGTGTAAAGCTGACAAATGGGGCAACAGCATGGGCCGCTTCTTCTGATAAACGTTTGAAGCGCGATATCGAGCCATCTAATTTAGGCCTAGAGTTTATTAATGATTTAAATACCGTTAGCTATCACCTTATTGCAGGTGAAGGTGATAAACAAAGGTACGGTTTGATAGGGCAAGAGCTTGATGAGGTGGCAATGCGGCATGGTCACCCAGATTTTGCAGTGAATCGTCCAAATTCTGAATTGGGTTATTATAGTATTTGTTACGCAGAATTGGTTACGCCACTTATTAAGGCTGTTCAAGAATTGAGCAATGATAATGAAGATATGAAGGAGCGTTATGAGGGTGTTCAAGCGAGATTTGAAGATATGCAAGCGCAGATAGACGACCTTCGCAAAGAACTTAAGAAGGATAAAAAAGACAAATAAGGCTGGTTAACAGCGAGGGGCGTCCGAAAAGGCGCCCCTCGCTGTTAACCAGCCTTATTTGTGCTAATTTTAACTAAGGTTGTGGATATACTTTACGCTGCTAGTACTGTGATTTCTTCTGTTATTCCACCAGGCTTTAAGCCGACTCCAAAAGGTTTCTTTTTTTACAGAATACTTGCGGTCTACGGTGTTTGCTTGTGCGCGAACAATAATGGCGTACGGGTCGAGTTCAAGGAGTTTTTTAGCTGCAACTTTTGTTTCTGATTTCTCTTCGTATTGCTTGGTTAGATCTATTGCTGTGGACAGTTTTATACTCGTCAAGTCAACGATTGAAATGGTTATAGGCTGATCTGAATCGAGCGGTACATTGGCAACATATACCTCGGGGTTTTCGCCGTTGCGCCGTCCAAGGCGCTTCCAGTTGTTGCCGCGTTTGCTTGGAGCATTAAGCAGTTTATCTTTGTGCGTAGCGATGACTGCAACTTGATCTGTTCTCCCGACCTGGACTGTGTACAGTTGGTTGTTGTGTGCTACTGCTGCTGTCAGGCTTACGCCTTCAACGTATGTTGAGTAGCTACCTTTTGAACGAAATCGTTGTTTGTAGGTTTTGAGAGCCTCTTTGTGGACCTTAAGCATCGCTTTTTGGATTTCTTTTGTGACCAGGGCGATATTCTCTTGATTGAGCCCTGTGAGTGAGTGGTAGCTGTGGGCATCTTTTTTGATTGATTGTGAGTCAAGTGCTGCAAGGGCCTTATTTAGCTCTTGCGCTAGGTAGTATTCGATGTTGTTAACCATAGCCTTCGAGAACCTACACTTATTCAATGGCTCCATGCGGGCGACAAGCAGAATGTTGTTAACGCCAAGTTGTGGGCTGATGACGTGAGTTTGGTCTACCGTTGCGTCGAGCAGCTTGGTGTGCCTTGTAATGCGATAAAGTGTTTCAGGCATTGTGATGGTTAGCTCTTGTTCGCTGTTTATGTTTCCGGTTGACTGCGTTTTGCGAGGTTTGGGCCGATTATCATCGAGCTGTTTAATATTAAGACTTTTTGGCTCAGAGTGTGATTTGCCCAGCTTTGAATTGTGCCTGCTTTCGCGAATCTTATTTTCAATGCCCAAAATAAGCCGACTAGAGCCTCCGCGATTTCCGTTGAATCCAAGGTATGCATAAGGACTTCCGGTTGATGCATGTGCGTTGGGCACGAGCGATGGGAGGTTGATCGTGTAAGGGGGGTAGGTTTCTAGGTTGGTAGTTGTAAGGCATAGGCTGGCTAGAAGTGCTAGGGTAAATCTTTTCATAATGGTTCCTACGGCATGTGGCAAATAAAACTCTTTCTGAATTTAAGTATAGATACGGCGGCAACTTGCAGGCAAGAGTTGCTATTAATGTGAGTCAGTTGCACTAAGAAAATATGAGCGTCATATTGACACCTGTTGAGTCCAGGGTTAGAATAATTACTGAAATAGTGGACATATTATTTAATCAACGTGAACAATATTTGGGGATAAATATGAGCAAAATTATAGGAATTGATTTAGGAACAACCAACTCTGTTGTTTCGGTTATGGAAGGTGGCACGGCCAAAGTTATAGTAAACGAGGAAGGTCAAAATACGACTCCGTCCGTTGTTGCTTTTACTAAAGATGGCAAGCGCTTGGTCGGCGTACAGGCAAAACGCCAAGCTGTTACCAATCCAGAGAACACAATTTACTCAGCAAAGCGCTTTATCGGCTCTCGCTACGACGAACTCAAGGGCGAGCTGTCTGGGTTGCCATACGAAGTAGTTCGTAGCTCTAACGGCGATATTGGCATTGTTGCTCAGGGTAAAGAATACTCCCCTCAAGAAATTTCTGCAGCGGTGCTTTCTCAACTGAAACAAGTTGCAGAGGGTTACCTTGGTCAGACGGTTAAAGAGGCCGTTGTGACTGTTCCTGCATACTTTAACGATGCACAGCGTCAAGCAACCAAAGATGCCGGTAAAATTGCTGGTTTGGATGTTAAGCGAATTATTAATGAACCAACCGCAGCAGCGCTTGCGTACGGCATGGATAAGAAAAAGAACGGTATAATTGCTGTTTTTGACTTTGGTGGCGGTACATTTGATGTTTCCATTTTGGACATTCATGATGGCGTTATCGAAGTTAAGTCTACCAGTGGTGATACGCATCTTGGTGGTGATGACATTGATCGTCTTTTGATTAATCATCTTATAGCTACATTCAAGCAAGAGCAGGGTGTTGATCTGTCAAAAGATCGCATGGCGCTACAACGCTTGCGTGAAGCTTCAGAAAAAGCAAAAGTTGAGCTCTCAAGCACGCAAGAGACCGACATTAATCTTCCTTATATTACTGCAGATGCAAGCGGTCCAAAGCACCTAGTTGTGAAGCTTTCTCGTGCAAAACTTGAGTCGATGTGTGCAGATATTTTTGAGCGATTAGCTATTCCTTGTAAAAAAGCTTTAAGCGATGCGGGAATGTCTTCCGGTCAGATTGATGAAGTACTCTTGGTTGGTGGTTCAACCCGCATTCCAAAGATTTCTGAGCTGGTAAAAGAGATTTTTGGCAAAGAACCTAACAAATCAGTTAATCCAGACGAGGTCGTCTCGGTTGGTGCAGCTGTGCAGGGTGGTGTATTAGCTGGTGACGTTTCTGATGTGCTTCTGCTTGACGTAACTCCGCTTTCGTTAGGTATTGAAACTCAGGGCGGTGTAATGACCAAGCTGATTGAGCGTAATACAACTATCCCTACCAAAAAATCTGAAGTCTTCAGTACTGCTGATAACAATCAGACTATTGTTGATATTCGTGTAGGCCAGGGTGAACGTGAGTTTGCTCGTGACAACAAGATTTTGGGTGAGTTTAAGCTCGATGGAATTCCTGCGGCACCACGTGGTGTTCCTAAAATTGAAGTGACTTTTGATATCGATGCTAACGGTATTGTAAGTGTGTCTGCTAAAGACCAGGCAACCGGCAAAGAGCAAAACATAACAATATCTGATTCTGGCGGATTGTCAGAAGATGAAATTGCAAAGATGGTTAAAGATGCGCAAGAGCACGAAGTTGAAGATAAAAAGGCTCGTGAACTTATAGAAAAGCGTAACAAGTTTGACGGCGTTATCCTTGAAGTTGAAAAAACTGTCAAAGAGAGCAAAGAAAAACTACCAGCTGAAGAAGTAACAAAGGTTGAGTCGGCTATTGAAAAAGCCAAGGCAGACCTGAAAGAACATTCTGAAGATGCGGGCAAACTTGAAGCATCAATGAATGAACTGCTTGAAGCATCGCACAAGATTGCAGAGATACTGTATAAAGAAAAAGCGGCTGAACAAAAGCCGGGCGACGAATCTGCACCTGATGCGGCTTCTAAGGATGAATCTACATCATCTGAAGATGGTCCTATTGATGCAGAGGTTAGCGAAGAGTAATACCATGAGGGGCTTAATTGCCCCTCATACTCTCCCCAATTATAATTGTCTCTTTTCTTAAGTTCTCAACTGCATGCTCTATTTTTTGCAACGTTTTTTTAAAAAGCTTTAGCTAGGGGTTGCTTGTCCAACCCCTAGCGGACAAGGACACCAAGGAGGACCTTGGATACCCTACGCGAGCAACTTGAAACCTCGAGCTGCGCTCTGCAATTTCTTCAACAGGACACGCTCAACTGAATTATTTATTTTTAGAGAACTGCTAATAATCGCCCAGCTTTGAAAAGAATCTATTCCTTTTAAGTTGGCAACCAAGCCTGGGAAGCTAACGCTTTTAGGTTGCTTCAAACAGTTTAGCTAATAATAAAGATTTTTAGATCAAACAACCTTAGCTACTTCTCGCCTACATGCCCTTGCAATTTTAAAACTGAGCGTCAGGCGAAGCAGATGAATTATAGAGTCTGATAATTATTAACAGCTACGCTACAACAAAAACAAGCCAAGCAACCTAACGACCAATTTGGCGGAATACTTACTAAAAGATTAAATCTAGCTTTATTCTTGGGCTTTTGAGCATTTCTTCGAAAGTTTTTAGGGATACGCTACGCGATTTTCTATTTTTAGAGATACATTGCCTCTCTCCTAGGCAAACTTTTGAGCTCACGCAGAGAACTCCGACTCCCCACATCCTCCCGGGGCCGTTGGGGGCAGCTCTTTGGGGGTTGGTCGACTGGGCTCGTCTACGTTAACTCTCTGGTTCGGGCTATGGTGGTTCTTGGGGGCAAGTCTTCTAAGCTTTCTTTGCAGGGTAGGGTGTTTGGTTTATTAGGTTTTTCAACTTTTAGGGTTTTGTTTATAAGGTTGTCTCTTTAAGGTTTGGTTATATAAGGAATCGCGTCGAAGTAAAACTAAGATGGATACTTTATAGAGCTTTACTACGAAGTAAGACTAACGAAGTTCAAGCGTAACTCTTTGTCATGATACTTACCCTTATACTCCTATACCCGACACTTAGCCTTATTCTCATCTGTACGTGTGCATTAACATCGTACGTAATTCGCGCCTAGAGTTGTGCGAGTCTTGCGTGGATCGCACGTTAAGTAATTTGCCTCGCTCGTATGTGAGTTTAGATTTGCATAAGATTCTTAGTAAAGTTAAAAAGCTCAAAAAGGGAAAGGGGAGAGCCCCTGGCATGTCTGTAGCTATATCTGCGATACGATAAGCCCTTATTGATCCATAATTGGCTTGATTGGCCTTCCTTTGTTGGCGTGCGACTCTATGGATCTGTCGTAGTTGATCGTAGTGCTCTGGGTTGCATTTGTTGCCTGTGCTGGGCGCTTTTCTGCAGGTATGGCTGTTGACGCTCTTTAGTTTATGGGCCAAAATGATGGTAGTTAAATTAAAGCCCTCATGTGAATGGAACAATAAATGAAATACACTAAAATAGCCCTGTACGGCCTACTACTGGCAACTGCCGGCACCCTTGCCGAGATCGGCAAGACTAATGCCTATCTCGACGAGACCAAAACTGAGCGCTTAATTGCTATAACAGCTGGCTTGGAGAGGCTTGCGTCAGTGGAGCTACGCGAAGCAATGTTAAAAAGCATTAAAGCGCGCTTGCCTCAGATTATTAATAAAGTTCCAGAAATACTTGAAATAACTGATAAAGTATTGGAGGAGAAGCGTAATATCAACGACAAGCTATATACGTTATGCGTTGAAAAAGCGAAATTAGACACCGAAAGCACCGTCAAACAAGAGTCACTCATACATGATGATAAACTTGGTGGAATAAAGCTGAGACTCTCAATAGAACTGCTAAAGCACAATATGCTGCTTAATGAGCGCGAGATTTTACTTGGCGAGCGCAGCTCGATAATGACAGAAGAAGTTTAAGAAGCTTATCCAAGTAAGAGGCTCTGAGTTATTACCCCTGAGCCTCTAGTAACATTATTGCCTTTCTGCGCATGTTTCATGCTACATTACTTGACAAAAACATCTTCCATATCATGCTTATAGCTCAACAATCGATGCTACATTAGCCTCCACAGGCTTAATACTGTAGCAAGATGCCACGTCCAGCTAACAAAGGAGTTGATAGTGCACCTACAACAGATAACTTTTCACGAATTGGCCTTTTCGATCTTGCTTGCCCTGCCTATGGTATGTTCAGCTAAATCCCAGAATGCTATTAACAATCAAGAAAAACTCTATGAAGAGTCTATTGCTCTCTCAAGCACTTATCTAAAAATGCGTCTTAAGGCGTCAAAAAAGCGTTTAAATGAATTAAAATTAGATTCTCAGGTATGGGCGCCAATCGAAGTGGCAGCAGTTGCCTGGGCCCTAAACAAGATTAGTAGCAATGTTGAAGCAAGCAAACCCATCTCTCGAGAAAAGCTCGCCCTATCTTTTGCCATGTCCGAACTCGTAGACGAGGATAAAATGCGGCACTTTTTAGTTGTGTATGCCAAAAATGCATTTCTGCCTCTACAAATGCGTAGCGACAAAGATGCAGAGCTGATTTGTGGACAAAGTGTCGCAGCGCTTAAATTCAATGACCAGATTCTCGATAAATTAGAAGACGATAGTTTAAAAGTTACACATCCAGTCCTAAAGAAGGCTCACAGGCTCGTTCTAGAGAGCATAAAAAATCGATTTAACGTACTGTACGAGCTGGCGCTGAAAAAACTTAAAGAAAATTAAAAAAGCTAACATAGTACCAAACCCTAAGTCATCATAAAGGATGAACAAAAAGTTTATGAAGAACCTACAACAAAGAATTATTCTAACCAGTGCCGCCATTTGCTTACTTGGACTACACGCACACGTTGCTGCAGTTGCCAAAAATGACTCGCTAGCGCAAGTAAAGCGGGCGAGCTGGGCATCGCGCCTAAACCCCCTAAACTTGATTGACGGCGGTGCCAAGGATTACTTTTTTGGAACAAAAGAACGTCCTAGTATTTTCAAGCGTGTACCCGCCAGAACACTCTTTGCATTTGCTATATCAGCTACAGAGAGAATCACTGCTAGCGCTGCACTGAAATACTTTGGATTTAGAGAAAAGCGGGATTATTCAGGTATAATTAACGACACGCTTATAAATGTTATCGCTGGCATACCTGGCGATGAAGTTGAATTATCCATTAGGAAGATCTCGCCATGGAACAGAGATTCCGATATTAAAAAAGAGCTTAAGTCATTTGAATACATAACGCACAAACAACTCGGCAAGCTTGCTAAATTTGCAATTATACGGTTTATCGTGTCAGCTGCCACAGAATCTGATTTCGGCATAGATAAGCTAAAAAGCACAGCCATTAAAACCGGCTGCACGATTGGTGTTAGGTTTATGCTGGTTCCAATGCGCAAAGCCTACGAAAAACTGCGCGAGCCAAAAGTTGAAGAAAATGCTAAACTTAAAAGCATTGAGCCAAAAAAGGACGGTAAAAACAGTAACTTATTAGGAACTACTTAACCGCGAACCTGGTGCCAATGCAACGATTATTAAAACCAATTGCCTCAATCTTTCTTGGTGCGTGCCTACTCGGCGCGCACCTTCCAGTTTATGCCGATAACGGACCAGGACTTACTGGGCGCCTTATTATGACAGGGGCCGAGTTAGCCGCTGCGAACTTGGCAAAAAAATACTTGGGTGTAAAAATAAAAAGCACGACACCTACAACTAAAATAGTAGGCGCCACAAAAGCCCTCGCTGCAAAAAAACCAAGCCAACTTTCTAAGCTAGTCGCGCCACTAGCTAAAATAAAGCCCTTTGCCAGGCCACTTGGCAAGATTGGCCTTGCTGTTGTTGATCGAGAACAAAGCCTACTGTTAATACCGATGCAAGTAGGCGGCCAACTCGTTTGGACTACGGTCAAAAATGTTACAATCGCTATCTGTAAACGTTCGAGTCTAAAAGTAGCGTTTACGTCTGGGATAAAACAAAATATAGTGTTAGGTGCGGTTATTGAAACAGCAAGTTTAGCCTTGTTCCAAAAGCTCCCACGCCTCCTATATGCATACTATAATGAGCGAGCAAAAAGACTTGCGCTCAGAGAGTATAAAATCATCAACCAAGAAGACCAGTCGCAAGATCTGAATGATTTTAACGACTTGTTTGTCTACAAGCCGCTGCTAGATAAGCCTACAATCAACTGGTATATCGACACTGATGGCAATCCTTCGCTAATCATCTAATCAGTCTTCGTTCTGCGAACTTCGCCCGACATCGCTTAATCCGTCTTCGCTACATCTACGCCGCGACAAGGATGGCATGCAAGGATCCAGGACTAAAGCTATTATCCGTTAAGTGCAACTTCATAGTAAATATGCAAAAGTCTAAAAATATCTAGAAACCTTTCTCAGACATTCAAATGAGCTACTGAAAAACTGGATCCCCGTTCAAAGCCGGGGATGACCCGTCTTCGCCAAAGGCTTCGCAGGCCAGGCAAGGGAGGCGTTTTTTAGGCGAAGACGGATGCATGCCATCCTTGTCTTGGCCAAGCCATCTAAAAATAAATAATTCAGTTGAGTGCGCTCTGTTGAAGAAACTGCAGAGCTTTAGCTCGAGGTTTCAAGTTACGCACGCCGGGGCCCAGGGGTTCCCCCGGCACCCTTGTCCGCGAGGGGTTGGGTGAGCAACCCCTCGCAAAAGTATTAAAGTATAGATGCAAAAGGTGATCAAATGATCTATTTAAAGACTGGATCCCCGCATTCGCGAGGATGACAGGGATTTATTAAAAGGTAGTTTAAAAACCTGTGACGGCGTAGCTACAGCAAAGACGAGTCGCAAAAGTATTAAAGTATAGATGCAAGAAGAGTTTGGAAAAAAGCATTAAAATTAGATAAAGCTTTTTGTAAAAATATGGGATTATAAGGGGCTAAACTAAAGCCACTTATTAAAGTTATTTTGACCAAATATGCATTTAGTTATATAATAATTATATATATAATCTTAAGGACACTTTAACTAATTAGGGGATTTCGTGAAAAAGCTTTTACTTTCCTTATTTTTTGCATTAACTGCTTTTGGCCCAATTGTGGCTACACCTCCCGCAATACAAGGTGTTACACCTCAAAATTCAAGCGCTCGCACAGTTTTAAAGCATTTTGCCCAACTAGAGACTACAACCCCAAATGGTGACACTGGCGCCCAACAACAAGAAGTAGTCGAAGAGAAAAAAGAATTACCGCCGTTTAAGCAGCGTTTGTGGATGCGTTTACGCTTTTCGCCTATCGCAGTAACCGACGTTCTTGGCCCGGTGCTATTAAAGAGCACACTTGCAGCTATAGCAATAAGGGTTCTTCCCGCTGTTGTTGTAGAGAACATGCTATCCCTAAATAATAAAACATTTGGAAGCCTGCTCATAAAAGAAGCAAAAGACGCCATAGCACCTATATTTATAACTAATGCAATAGACTTCCACTGCCGCAAGTCATCTTTCTGGGCTGCAGGAATTTCGCCTGAAAGCGAACTTGGTAAGACTAACTCAGTCTGGAGACCTATCAGTAAATTCGCTAGCGGAGTTACTGTAAAAGGCTGCCTACTTGGAGGCGATATAAATGTTACAGGTCGCGCTTTGACTGCTGTAAGTCAAATCGTTACTCGTAAAGCACTCGCTTACTTGTACAACATTTCCTAAAAAACTATCTCAAGGGCTTGGAGTTATTTCCAGGCCCTTGCTTTATGCTCAACTTGACAAAATTGCCAAATAGTCCATAATAATATATAGGCGTACATTAGTTCGCTCAAGAAATATATCGGAGACTTGGGGACTTGGAGGTTGCCATGAAACAAAGAATACTTTCACTATTACTTGCTACCAGTATTGGCTTTACGCCAAGCATTTTTACTGCACCAAAATTACCAACTCAGCTAAACCAACTTGCAAAACCGCTTAACATTGTCCAAAGAACGGCAAAGCGAAGCCAAATTTTTTTCAATCAATTTATTTTCGACTTGATTGCGCGATCCGCTTTTAAAGGTGTTAAAATAGCATGGTATAAGCTGCTTGTTAATTTGGTATGGCACAAGGTGATAAATCATAAATTACTTAGACGCAAGCTATTTCAGAACCCAACAAAAATAGACCCATTGTGGAAAAATCCAAAAAATAACCTGTCTAAAATGGCCATCCAATTGCTAATAGCATCCGAAATAACTTTTTTGCTACAAGGAAAGTCTGATATCGGAGACAAATATAGCGACAACCAGCTGCACAACGGCGAAGAGCTACGCACAGGAACACGCTACATGCTCAAGAAGCCTATCGCATCGTTCATCGCTATTTGCCTCACAGAAGTACTACTACGTAGATTACAAAAAAAGCCAATCAGCATGCAAAGTTTGCTCACTCGTAAAGCTGGCCTTTTATTAGGTGTAATCGCAACACGAACGCTACTTGCCCAGCTATTTTATGGGTCGTCACTTTATCAAAAATCTATACCAAAAGCTTCAATGATACTTGCCCAGCTATTTCGGGGGACGCCATTTTATGACATATTAATATCAAACGCTTCTAGTAACTCTAGCGATAAATATGAATACATAACTAATGAACCTATCGATCTATATGGTTCACTAGAGAGATTTGCACAACCAACAATTACTCAAAAATTATGGCAGCCTATTGCAGGCTATCTCCTACAAAAAGTTGGTGGCTTTTCATACAAAATTTAGCCCCCTACATCATTTGTAAAAGAATATCTTTTTATACCCTATATGTGGTACATTTCATTGAATGGTCGCCAAAGATTTAAAAGACTAGGCACTTGTCATGAACCGGTTCCACAAGGCAATTCTGTACGCTACAATAATTCTTGTGTGTGCCACAGAACTTAACGGTCAGCCAATTCGATACACCGAGACCCATCAAGACATTATCAAGGCTTTCCGTGTAATTGGTCGACAGATCAACAATCTCGAAGCGTTCCTAGATTCACGAATTGCAGACTATTGCACGTGGACAAGCATCCCATCCAAAAACATACAACCCCGAGCCGATATCATGTTCCAAAATGATCTTGTTCGTTGGTGCGTGTGTCGCATGATGCGATTCACTAGCTACATGCCCGTCATTGATTGTTGGAGAATTTATAAAAAAAATGGTGTAGGCAGCGACCTCGACCAAGAGGTTACAATTCTCAAAGAATTCTGTATAGTTCTCAAGGCAATTTACATAACTTTTATCGACGAACTAAATGGGACGTCTACCAAACTTACTCCAAACAAACATCTAATAAATATTTATAAAACAAACATCAACAAACCACTTCCACGCTTAATGAACAGCCTTTCTTGCAGCTTTAATCTACTACAAAGCACCCTTAGATCCCGCAATTTAGCGGGTCGAGCCTCGTTAATAAAACGATTGGCACTATGGGCTTATCACCACCCAATTTCGCTTTCAGTCTGTCTGATTTTAGCTCATAGAATTTTTTTAAAAAAGAACCGTTTATCGTGACGACTGGATTATGGTAGACTATTGCTAGCTTTTTTATGGTGAACGTACGTCCTTTTCTACTCGCACAGGGAGTACGCGCTATGTTTGGCCTGAATGAAAAGGTAGTTTTCGCCGGTCACGGTGTTGCGCGCATAAGTCGAATTATCGAGCGCAGCATTGGGGGCAGCTCGTGTAAGCTATTTGAACTTACATTTCTAAATAATGATATGACTATTCTTGTCCCAATAAATAGCTCCAGCCATACCGGAATTCGCAAAATAAGTTCCTCTGACAATGTTGAAAAAGCATATTTAACTATCGCTCAACCAGCAAAGAAAACCGATTGCCCCGAACTTACCGCCAGCAGTTGGAACAAACGTAATCGCGATTATCACAACAAATTACGAACAGGCTCTCTTTTGGACCTGTCAGAAATTTATCGTGATTTATCCTATATCGCTACCTATAAAGAGCTTTCCTTTGGTGAAAAAAACCTACTTAAGCAAACCGAACAGTTGCTTGCTGAAGAAATTGGTGAATCCCGACACAAAGATCCAGACGAAATTATTGCCTACATTCGCTCGTCACTGTGCAAATACAGCCTAGCAGAAATTCCAGGCTAATACGCGCCAAAAAGGTTACAACAAGGCTTATCCGAGACTTTAAGTTAAACTCAGATATTGCGCTGCGCCATAATTACACATGTAACGGCGCAGCGCAATATTCTTTAAAAAACTAAATATTTTAAGACAAAAACTTTCTAAAAAATGTGTTGAAACCCAAAAATGGATAAAATAGACTCTTTTTGCTCGTTTTTGCAATTTTGGTTACCCGATATATGATCTATATGCAAAAATGCCAATCTTGCCCCTAATTTATCGCCCTATATATATTTCTATATGAATCCATTTCATTTTTACAACAATCATTAACTGCCGGGCAAAAGTGATACTTAAAACTATCTACTTAACAGACTCAGCATCCATGTTACCCTAAAAGAGATATCATCAAAGGCAAATACACTTCATAGTCAAAAAGGTTACTAGCCATGAAGAAGCTATTACTGATCGCGCTCGCAATTACAGCCACACTTCCAATTGCAACTCAAACTAGCGGACTCAAGTTAAAACTCATTAGGCCTACATATAAAAAAGTTGTTAGAAAAGTCGTTCCAATTGTAGCCGCAATGGGAGTTAGCCTGTCCTTTTATCTGCTATACGTTCTTAATCTAAATAAAAAGACTGTTGCAAAATTAACAACTGCCAACGCAAATCTGACCAGAAGTCAAACGAAAGAAGTAAGTCAAACAGCAAGCACGCTTGTTGTCGAACTGGAAAAAGTAAGAGCCGCCAACGCTCAGCTCGCCAACGATTTGAAAAAGCAAGAGAACCTAGCAAAAGAAAACCAGCTTAAAATCAAAACTGAAATCCAACCAGCGGCTACAAAGATCAAAGAATTAACTGATGCCAACATTCAACTCACAAATCAATTAAAAACTCAAACAAACTTAACCAAAAAAACCAATTTAAAATCAAAACAGCAATCCAACTAGCGACTACAAAGATAAAAGAATTAACTGATGCCAACATTCAACTCACAGATCAATTAAAAACTCAAACAAACTTAACCGAAGAAAACCAGCTTAAAATCAAAACTGCAATCCAACTAGCGGCTACAAAGATCGAAGAATTAACTAACACCAACAGCCAACTCACCGATGAATTAGAAACTCAAAAAAGCTTGGCCAATGAAGCTGAAGCAGTGAACCAAACATTAAGTACCACCAACAGCCAGCTCATTGCCGATAATCAAACAAACAAACAGAAACTTTTAGAAAATCAAAATTGTAAAGAAAAATTAAAAAAAGTAATCAAAGAACTTCATTCAGCAAAGAATAGCCCGAAGGTCAACCCATTTAAAAACAAAAAAACAAACTCACCAATAGAGAAAATCACAAAAAATTACCGTCGCCCAACATTAAGCTGGCTTCAGAAACAAGCAAATTTCGACGGAGACGGTAACCGCTAAATCTAAAAACTAACCTTTGGGTCCTACTAAAAATCGGGCCCTTTTTATTGCTCAGCTAATGACGTTTCGGCTATTTTTGCAGCCCTCAATTAATTCAACTTTTTTCATTCACCTTACACGGCAATGTTTTCTATTTGACAACTCTCCTGCAGTTGCTATTCTGATAATATGGTTCTAACCTTATAAAAAATGACAACCAGCTTATCAAATAGTTTTTTAAGGCTTTTTTAAATAACTAAAATAATAAGACTCGATAAGGCAAAAACTAATAAAAATAACTTTTGGGCTCGACTAAAAATCGGGCCCTTTTTACTGCCCAAAATTTACCACTCCTGCTAAAAAATAAAATTGTGGTAAAATAAACGTATGAAAAAAAACAAACGACCAGTAATCGTGATAACCGGACCAACCGGTAGTGGAAAAACAGCCTTGTCTCACAAGCTTGGTCAATCTCTGCCAATCGAAATAATTAACGCTGATATCGGCTCATTCTACCAGCCGATGACAATTGGTACAGCAAAACCTGACTGGCGCAACGAGGTGGTGCCACATCATATGTTTGACATCTTAAATGAGCCAGGCTCGTTTGATGTTGCTCAATACCGTACACGTTGCTTTGAGCTCATTCAGGAGATTGAGGCTCGTGGAAACTATCCGGTCATTGTCGGAGGGTCTATGTTTTACATACATTCATTATTCTTCCCTCCCCGTGATTCTGCATCCCAATCTTGCAAGCAAAAAATTAAGGGCTCGTGGGAACAACTAAAGCAGCTTGACCCCGAGCGTGCGGCTACAATAGAACCATCAGACCCATACCGCATTCAACGAGCTATCGAAATTTACCAAAAAACTGGCCAAAAACCATCAACTCTACAGCCCAAATTTTGTCTTCCCGACAGAGAATTCCATATAATTTTTGTTGAGCGAGATAGAGAAGAACTTTTGGAGCGTATTAACAAGCGCACACAAATCATGGTACAAGAAGGCTGGGTTGAAGAAGTTCGCGCTTTGTTAGGCACTCCCTGGCAAATTTTTATTGAACGCAAAAAATTGATTGGCTATAACGAGATCGTTAAATTTCTGTCCGATGATGCCTGTCATGACATTGTTGCTCATGACGCCCTTGTTGAGGCCATACAAAAGCGTACACGCGCTTACGCCAAGCGCCAGTGGACATTCTGGCGGCGCATGCGCAAAATGATAACCCGCGAGCAAGAAAACTTGGGGTCCAAAACCATCCAATTGCACGAGCTAAACTTGACTTTATCCGACCTTGATTTATATATAAGTAGTCTGAAACAGTCTCTCCTGCATGAGGGTTAGTCATGAGAGAAATCGATGAAAAGGCAACACAGCAACAAGACGGTCTTTTTATTGGTCGCCGCCAAACAAGTAGTGTAATTGTTGTTCTTATAATGTTTGCTTTTGTTCTTTTTGCTGCCGGTTATTACTGGGGGCATCGAAGTGCATTACAAGATTTTGGGAACCAAATAGAGCAAGATACGCTTAATGACCGCATAGCGCTCTCATTAGGAGCATTGCGCGACAAAGGAGAGGTCCAAACAGAGACCGACTTAGAGCTTGAACTTCTTGAAGCACAAACAAATAATGCATCACAGCAGATACCAAGCAAAACACTACCATCTTTACCTCCGGCCAAATCTGGAGCGACTGAGCAAGCATCTTCTTCTTCAAAGGTGGAAGTTGACGAAACCGGCAAACAACACGTTGCACGTCTTATCGGCTACGGTTACTTAAAGCCGGCTAAGAGATTTGCTGACAAACTTACTCGCCAAGGCATTCCGGTTAAGGTTGAAAAACGAACCTCAACCACAAAGCGTGGCAAAAAAAGAGTTTGGTACCAGGTTATTACGCAACCTTATTCCAACAAAATTGAACTTCAGGATATCGTAAATACTATTGCCCGTAGAGAACACATTACAGGCATTACCATCATAACTATTTAAAAGAAGAGTAAACCGCTATGATCAGCTCAATACGTTCAACGATAAAAAGCAGATATATTATTCAGATCGCCGTAGGCGCCATTCTGGTATCGTTTTTACTTTCGGTGCCACTAGCTAGACGCTTTGGAGCCGGGTCAAGCGACCCGATCATGGTAAACAATGTAGGTGTATCTGCACACGAAATTGAAGCGCGAATAAAAAGCGAAGAAAAGATGCAACAAGAGTTCCAAAAGCGCTTTTCTGGTATATCTATGGACGTCATTTACGGCTCTTCTGGCAAGAGTAGTAATCCAAAAGAACGTGCAGTAAGTGACCTAATTGAAGAAGCTCTTTTTGAGTCTGCCGGCAACACGGCTGGTATAGTTGTTGATAACAATTACGTTATTGACCAGCTCAAAAATCCAGCATTTGTTCAACATGAGCTTGGCGACATTGTCCCACAATCTGCATGGAACGGACGACATATAAACTTTAAAGCATTGTCGGCGCATCTAAACCGAGCCGGTAAAAACATCGAATGGTTTGAAGATCAGGTTGAACGTCGACTTGTCCGTCAAATTGCTCAAAATGTATCACGCATTTTTATTCATGCACCTTACTCTCAACTCGTTAATGCCTACGTACAACGCTTTGTAAAGCGCACCTATCAGGTGGCGACATTTGAATTGCAAACATATATCGACAAGCTAGAAAAGCTGCCTGTCGACTCTACTGTATTGCGAAATTTTTATAACTACGAAAATAGCCAAGCAAAGCGATACTGGTCCACAGAGCAACGTGATGGTAGCGTATGGAGCTTTACCCCTGAAGCATACGGCATAAGCGTGTCAGACAAGAAAATTGAGCAATACTACAAGAGAAATCGCCATCGATATCTCAAAGAAGCTCGCAAACTTGATCTTGAAATAATAAAGGTATCAACCAACAAGCTTGTACAAGAGTTACATTCCAGCCTCAAGCTTGATGGCAGCAAGTTCAAAGAGCTTGCAAAAAAACATTCCATAGACAAGAAAACCGCCTCTGATGGTGGCAGTCTTGGCATGATCGACCCTATAACGCTCAGCTCGCCTATTGAGAGAGCTGCAAATAAACTTGTAAAAGATGGGCAAATTTCTACAGTTATTGATACCAAAAGCGGTTTTGCAATACTCAAGCGAATTGGTTCAAAGCCGGCTATCTACAAACCACTAAGTGATGTTAAATCTGAGATCTCAAAAGAGCTTAAAGTCGAACAGTTCAGCAGAGTGTTTAAGCGTGAAGTTCGCAATTCAGTACGCATTGCGCATAGATCAGAAAATTCAGTTACAAACTTTATAAAAAAACGTAACGGAAAAAAAGAGTCTATTGCTACACCAGCATCAAGTGGAGCACAATCGGCACCGCTATTAAACCGCATAACCACAGTTGACGGATTTGCCTTTGACCTTATCGGTTCAACTGGATATCTGGTCAAACTAACAAATCGCGTTAAGGCAGAGCCTGAAGCATTTGTAAAAGTAGAAGACAGGGTAAAGCAGGATTACATTAAAAATCAGGCTGCCAAGCAGATGCAAAGCGAGATGAAAGCAGTCTCAAACGGCCTTGAACAGCATTCATTCGGATCTGTGCCAAGTCAGACTTATAAAGATGTTTTACCATCAGATTCTGGCAGTTTAGATGACCTGTTTAAAAAAGGCCTAAGCTCGACTAGGTTGTTTGAACTTACAACACCTAAGGCATACATCGTTGACCAAGGCGCATCGCACGGATTTGTTGCGCAGTTAAGCACAGTAAGCTCGTACGACCCAAAAAAACTGGACTCTGAGCTGTTAACTATACAAAACGACCTTGTTATGCAGGAACTACGCACGATTCAAAGAACATTCATTGAATCTTTGCTAGGCCATGCTACAATTAAAAATGATCTTAGAGGAACTTCAGCGCGTGGTAATTAATGAAACAAACTAAAAAGAATACCGGTCGGGACAATGTTTCCGACATTTCAGCACGTAAAAAAATTCTAGATACGACGTTTGCTCAAATCGACAAAGAATTTGGCAAAGGCTCGGTTATGCTTCTTGGTCAGGCTCCAAAGGTCGACGTAGAAGCAATACCAACGGGTTCAATTTTAGTTGATAGAGCAATTGGTTGCGATGGTTTCCCTCGTGGTCGAATTATCGAAATATTTGGACCAGAGTCATCTGGTAAAACAACACTAACACTCCATGCAATTGCACAAGCACAAGCAAAGGGCGGAGTATGCGCATTTATCGATGCTGAGCATGCACTCAACCCGGAACACGCCAGATCACTTGGAGTAAACGTTGACGAGCTAATTATCTCGCAACCTGACTTTGGTGAGCAGGCACTTAACATTGCAGAAATGTTGATTCGCTCAGGCGCAGTCGACTTAGTCGTCGTAGACTCGGTTGCCGCACTTGTACCTAAGGCTGAAATTGAAGGCGACATGGGCGACGTACACGTCGGCCTACAAGCTCGATTGATGTCTCAGGCGCTACGCAAATTGACACCTGTGGTATATAAAGCTAATTCCGTATTGATCTTTATCAATCAGATTCGGCACAAAATTAACACCATGGCTTTTGCTAATAAAGAAACAACAAGCGGCGGAAACGCACTTAAATTTTATGCATCATTGCGAATTGATGTTAGACGCATTGCCAGCCTTAAAAAGGGCGATGTGCACATAGGAAACAGACTTGCTATTAAAATCGTCAAAAACAAGGTCGCACCTCCCTTCAAACGGGTACTGCTTGACCTCATTTTTGGTGAAGGAATTTCTCCATCGCTTGATCTTTTAGATGCAGCTCTTCATTATAAGCTAGTTAAGCAAGCTGGTGCATGGTACTCCCAAGACGACAAAAACTTTGCTCAAGGACGGGACCAAGCACTTGTTTACATCAAGAAAAACACAGAATTTGCTACAAACTTACGCAAAAATGTTTATATTGCCATCAAAGAAGAAAAAGCCCAACTGGAACAGGGGTAACTGATGAAGCGAAAAGGTAGAGACGCTACACAGCAAAAAAAGCGCCCAACTGTTATAGCAAACGAGGCAATTAAAGAAAAAGAAGTACAATTAATCTCTAGCAGTGGTCAAAACATTGGCATCGTGGAAACACAAGATGCACAAAATTTGGCAACTGTTGAAGGACTCGATCTGGTTATGATTGCTCCCAAAGGGAGCGATGGTGTACCTATCGTCAAAGTAATGGACCTTGGTAAGGCGCTGTACGAGAAAAAGAAAAAACTCGCAGAAGCCAAGAAAAACCAAAAGGTCATTCAGATCAAGGAAGTTAAGATACGTCCCAAAATTGGCGCGCATGACTTCTCAACCAAGCTTAACCGCGGTGTACAGTTCCTTAACGAAGGAAAACACCTCAAAGTTACCTTGGTGTTCCGTGGCCGAGAAATGGCTACAAAACACGAGAGAGGCCGCGAACTTTTTGAGCGTATTGAGGTATTTTTTGAAGAAGCTCAAATTCTTGATAAACTAACACAAGAACGCGATGCAATGTCCGGACCGCTTTGGTCCCGCATTTATCACATTAAGACCAAATAAAATACAAATAAGTAGAAAGAGCTAAAATGCCAAAAATGAAGACTCACTCGGGCGCCAAAAAGCGCTTTAAGAAGCTCAAAAGCGGAAAAATTAAAGCAAGAAAGGCGTTTAAGCGCCACTTGTTAGAAAAGAAATCAGAAAGCCGCAAGCGTAGACTCTCTTTGAATAACTATATTCAAGGCGGAGATTTAAAAAAACTTAAGAGGCTAATGCCCAACTAGTCCTTAAGATTAGTATAAAGGCTTAGCTGCTTTGAGTTATCAGACACTATAATATAGAAGATTGGAATTTAGAAAATGTCACGCATCAAGCGAGGCGTGGTAACGCAAAAGCGTCACCGTCGCCTATTAAAACAGACTAAAGGTTTCTACGGACAGCGCAAGAACGTTTTCCGTAGAGCAAGTGAAACATTGTTACGCGCCTGGGCATTCGCCTACAAGGGCCGTAAATTAAAGAAGCGCGATATGAGAGCTCTTTTCATTGCTCGTATCAGTGCAGCATTGCGTAGCCAGGGCTTACGATACGGCGAAGTTATGCATAGTTTGAGTACTGCTGAAGTTTCGCTTAATCGCAAAATGCTCAGTCAGATCGCTATTCATGATCCAGCTGTTTTTGCCCAAGTTATTTCTTTTGCCGGTGTGACAGCAACAGCTTAGTTGTTTGCTTGACACACTAAAGCATCCTTTATTAGGGTGTGTTGCAAGTGGAGTAGGCTGTGGAGCAATAAAGGGCTGTGTAATGGAAGCGCTGGCACAACTTGAGAAAAAGGTCGCGTCTTTGATTTGCTTAATAAGCGACCTACGCGAACAGCGGCAACAGTTTTTGCATCAGGTTGGCGCACAAAAAAATGAACTAGAACGGCTTCTTAAAGAGCAAGATTTGTTAAAAACACAACTTGCCGATTTTGAAGCTGCTTTTTTGGTTCAGGATTCGACGCGCTCGTCCGATCATGCTAAAAAGCTTGATGGTGTTAATTTTACTATTGGCGAGCTCATCAAAGATATCGATCAGATTATCAAAGAGGAGCAGCCTGATGGTTGAGGCCAGAAGAAAAATAGAGATTACTATCCTTGGTCGTATATACGCATTTGTAAGCGACGAGGATCAGGAGCATCTTGAAGCCTGTGCCAAAGCTGTTGACCAACTTATGACCAATATTATGCGTGCTTCTGGCACAAATAATGAGGGTCAAGTTGCCGTATTAGCTGCATTACGCCTAGCTAGCAATTGCATCAAGCTTGAGTCGCAATTAGCTTCTTACCAGACAGCGACTGCTCAATTGAGCGACACTGTCGACAAGGTGCTTTCTTGCCAAACACCGCTTTAGTGCCCCCAGCATAATTACTCCCCTTGCTTTTACTTTTTAACCGGCTTTAAAAAGCGTACAAAATTAGAAGACAGGGATTATTATGTTATATTTTTACATTTCTCTCTTGGTAAGCGCAGTTGCTATTATTGCTGTTGCTGGTGCATATTTCGCTGCATATCGTCAACAAAACAAAGCAAAAGCTTTATTTAAACAGGCGAAGAGAAAACTCGAAGCTGCAACCAGAGATGCCGAAATACGGCGTCGTGACGCTTTGTCAAAGCTTAGAGATGAGTTATATCGCAAGCGTAACGAATCAAGGTTTGAGATTAAGAAAGAGCGAATTGAGCTTGAAAGAGTTCAGAACAAGCTTTCTCTTAGATCAGACAACCTATCTCGCAACGAATCAGCTTTGCAAGATTCAAAAGACAACCTACAGCAGCTCGAACGCAATTTACTACGGCGATCCGATTCATTACATGCCGATGAGACAAAAATTAAGGGACTGTATAACGAACTTATACAGAAACTTGAGAATATAGTCGGCATGAGTCGTGACGACGCTAAGAAGGCGCTTTTGCAAACTCTTGAGTCCGAGGTCAAATTAACCAGCCAAAAATGGATACAAAAGGTTGAAGAAGATACTCGTAAGGTAGCTAAAGAAAAAGCTGTCGGAATCGTTACAACAGCAATGCAACGCTACACGGCTGACTCTGTTGCACCGCATGCATCAGGGGTTGTGCATCTTCCAAGTGATGACATGAAGGGGCGAATCATTGGTAAAGAGGGCCGCAATATTAAAGCGTTAGAAATGGCAACGGGCATGGAGTTTGTTATCGGCGATACGCCGGAAATTATTACCATCTCTGGCTTCAACCCAATTCGTCGCGAAGTAGCCCGAAGATCTCTTGAAAAGCTTGTCTCTGACGGCAGAATCAACCCAACTCGCATTGAAGAAATCGTTAAACTGACCGAGTCAGATATAGATGAGATCATTCAAGAGTATGGAACAAAAACAATACTTGAGATGAATCTACAAGGATTACATCCTGAGATGGTTACACTTCTTGGTAGACTTCACTTCAGAACTAGTTTTTCGCAAAATGTACTATTGCACTCCAAAGAGGTTGCACGGTTTGCCGGCATGATCGCTGATGAACTTGGCCTTGATGGTAGAAAAGCAATGCGTGCAGGCTTACTACATGATATCGGTAAAGCTGTTTCGGCAGAAGTCGAAGGACCGCATGCTATCATCGGTGGAGATATTGCCAAACGTTGCGGCGAAGAACCACTCATAATAAATGCTATTGCAGCTCATCATGAAGAGGTTCCATTTGAATCTGTTTATTCCGTGTTGGTTGTTATCGCTGACACAATCTCGGCTTGCAGGCCAGGAGCCCGTCGCGAAACATTAGCAGCCTACATAAAACGGCTTGAAAAACTTGAAGAAATTGCTTACGGCTTTGACGGAATTAAGAAGGCATTTGCCTTACAAGCAGGACGTGAAGTCCGCGTCATTGTCGAAGAAAACTTCATGAATGATGATCAAGCTCGTGAGATGGCTCGCAATATCGCAAAAAAAGTTGAAACTGATATGGCCTTCCCTGGTCAAATCAAAGTAAACGTCATCAGAGAAACCCGCTCAATAGAGTATGCGAGGTAGAATAATGGCAGAAATACGAGTCCTACTTTTGGGAGACATCGTTGGAGCACCGGGGCTCGCAATGTTTGAAAAACATATTGCCTCGCTGCGCGAACAATATAAGGTAGATGCCCTAATCGTAAACGGCGAAAACAGCGCTCAGGGTAAGGGAATAACTCCTCGCATTGCAAAGTTTTTTATGGAAAAAGGTGTTGATATAATTACCACTGGCAACCATATCTGGCGACGCAAAGAGATCTATGGCTATCTCGCTGAGAACAAAACGCTATTACGCCCAAACAACTACCCCAACACCTGTCCTGGTACAGGTGTTGCCACATTTTTGTGCAAAGGTACTACCGTTGGCGTTATAAACGTACAGGGTAGAGTATTCATGTTTGACAACATTGACTGCCCATTCCGCTCAGCTAAATCTGCAGTCTCATACCTAGCCACTAAAACAAAGGTGATACTGGTAGACGTCCATGCAGAAGCAACCTCAGAAAAGGCTGCACTTGCTAACTATCTTGATGGGACAGTAAGCGGTGTTGTTGGAACACATACTCACGTACCAACGTCGGATGAGCGTATTATGCCCAATGGAACCGCCTTTGTTACCGATCTTGGCATGGCTGGTGCACAGGATTCCATCATAGGCGTGCAAAAAGGGGCGGTTGTAAACGCCTTCACTACTGCGATGCCTAATCGCTTCACAGTAGAAACTCAAGGACCGGGAGTGCTTTCTGGCGTATGTATAACGATTAATTCAGTCAGCGGCAAAGCAACAGCTATTGAACGAGTACATATCGTAGATAACGATTTCAACTTCGATGCTACTGCCTGACGATGATTTTGCTAGTTTTTGCGCTATTTGCGCTTTTTGCGCTCGCCTTTCCGCTAGGCAGCATGGCCGTAACCTACACGACTCCAGCTTTTGCTGTTGGTCTTCGTATGCTTTGTTCTGGCCTGTTAATGCTTGCATGGCATGGATTTAGGCACGGCACAATTAAGCTCAAGCGCAAAGACATACCAGCTTTATTCTTGCTCGCCTTCCTTGGAATATACGTAACAAATGTTTTAGAACTTTGGTCTTTGCAGCACATGAGCGCTGCAAAGACCTGTTTTATATACAGCCTGTCGCCGTTTATTACTGCATTAGTATCGTACGGAGCGTTTTCTGAACGATTACGCAAACGACAGTGGATTGGGATTATTATAGGTATTTTTGGCTTTGTTCCAGCTTTACTCTGGAATACCAAGGCAGAATTGTCAGCGGTTGGTTTTTTGTCGTGGCCTGAGCTAGCTATGCTTGGCGCATCAACGGCAACCGTGCTTGGTTGGATTGGTATGAAAAAGTTAACCCAGGCTTCGCGTAAAGCTTCGCCGGGCAGGCCCAAGTTAGGCGTAAGCCCGATACTTGCCAACGGCTATGCTATGACAATCGGTGGAGCAATTGCACTAGGCCATACACACTTCTTTGGAGTAAGTACCGGCCCTCTAATAACAAGTTGGTGGCCATTTATTAAAATTATGCTTGCTATGGCACTAATATCTAACTTTATCTGTTACAACCTGTACGGATATCTTTTGCGCCGTTACAGTGCAACATTCATGGCACTTGCTGGCCTAAGCACACCGCTGTTTGCAGCTTTATTTGGCTGGCTTATGCTTGGCGAAGCTGTTTCGTGGTCATTTTGGAGCTCTGTTGCGCTTGTAAGCGGTGGGCTCCTCTTGTTCCATCTTGGCGGCAACGATAAAAATTTGGCATAAAAAAGGGGCGGCTTTAGCCACCCCGAATGTAAGCCATATCAAAAAAGTTACAGAATAATGTTACCTACCGGCAACTCTAGCTCACGAGCTCGCTCAAGAAGATTTTCTTCATCTTCAGCACGTACTTCATAGTTGATTTCTTCTTTTGGCCATAAAAGTCTTCTTCTCAGGTTTGGAGCAAAGAAACTAGAAAGTTCCTTACGCGCCTCAATCAGCTCTCGCCTTATATCATCCCGTTTACGACCATATGCTGTTTTATAATCGCTGAACAATTGACTAATTTTTTCTTTTAGCCAGGCCATATATTTTAAGGGCCTTACACGGTTTAATTCCCTTTGCAGATCTTGCCCACGTAAACTAGCCTCCCCCATTCGATATTCCATTTCTCTTATCATGTCAGGCTCTTCGTGCCTCATGTAATCCTCAAAAGCATTACGAACACTGCCACCAATAGATACTGCCGCAAAAGTTAGGGCAATAAAACCAATCAATATTTTTTTCATTTCAAACTCCTTCATGAATAATAACTCTTTTTAAGGCGCCTTTATGGCCCCTCTTATTACATTTATCGTAGCACAATTATTACTCTAATTGCAATACTTTGTGTGTAAAAACGGGTGCATCAAAGCCGACTTTGTAGTCATTTACTACGCATACTGCACCGCTATTATACAGTTTCATATATTTAGGAAGGAAAATTAGTCCTGGATCCCCGTTCACCCTACTTCGCTTAACAGCTACGAAGGGCATGAAGTCCGGGGATGACAAAGGAGAGAGTGTTTTTTCACAACTAGGCAGATCGGAGAGACCTTCTAAAAACAACTACGCTTAGCGTGTTCCAGGCTTCGCGTAAAGCTTCGCCGGACAGGACTGTTGAAGAAATTGCAGAGCTTTAGCTCGATCCGTCTTCGCCAAAGGCTACGCCGAGACTTCAGGTTTCTCAGGATTGGCAAGTTGCGCACAAAGTAAATTTCTAAAGGTCTTCATGATTAGCTGAACTGTTTGAAGCAACCTAAAAGCGTTAGCTTCTGGTTGCAATGTTTTCTGCGTAAGGATTCCAAAGGTTTTCCTTTGGCGCCATTGTATGCAAGGGGTTAGGCGAGTAACCCCTTGCTAAAAAATTAAATAACGATTTGTTTGTAAGAAAAGAAAGAGTTTAAGAAAAAAAGAACAATAGTTCGGGAGGGTGTATGAGGGGTATAAAGCCCCTAACCCTCATTCTTGAATCGCTCAATAGCCTCATTAATCTTGGCATAAGCAGCTTCTTTATTTTTCCACCCGGTTATTTCAATCTCTTTTTTTTCAAGCAACTTGTAAGTAGCAAAGAAGTTCTCAATCTCATTGCGCCGAGACTCAGAAATGTCCTCGATGCTTTGTATTGTGCTTACACGCGGGTCACAGTCAGCGACAGCGATAATTTTAGCATCAGGAGCTCCGCCATCAATCATGTCTAACATGCCAACCGGTCTCACCTTAATAAGGCTGCCTGGCATAAGTGGCGTTGAAATAAGAACCATGATGTCCAGCTGGTCACCGTCCAAAGAACGCGTTTGCGGAATAAAGCCGTAATCAATTGGGTAAAATTGCGACGAAAATAAAACTCTATCAACTTCTATGCAGTCAAGAATCTCATTGTATTCATACTTTGTTTGCGAATTGCGTGGGATTTCCACTATCGCATTAACTTTTTGGGGAGCGTGTTCACCGGTAGGGATATGTTTAAAAGACATTGGTCACCTTATGCGTTATCAGACGTATAATTATTTTTAACTAGTTTTGGCTTTATTAAAAGTTGCCCTTTGTGCCTGCACCAAAGAATAAAGCTCTTGCTTGTTCATAGCATTCTGACCCGACACAACAGGGTATTTTAATGCCTGTTTTGCCAGTTTTTGCCGAACTGCTGTGTCAAGATCCAAACCTGTTATATTGCAAAAGGCAATCAAGGTAATCGCAACATCGGCGACCTCGTCCGAAATCTCTTGCTGCCGGTCTTTTAAAATCCTAGGACCGTCTTCCGGAGAAGACCACTGGAAGATTTGCAGTAATTCTGAGGATTCTAGGCTAATAGCCGTCGCTAAGCTTGCAGGTGTATGCATTGGCTTCCAATTGCGCTCTATTACAAAAGCATCAACAAATGCTCTAAGCTCCTGTATCGTTGCCTTGCTATCCATCACAATGCCCTCAAATATTCATACAAAAAAATAGACTAATGGCCCCTATAAGGGTAAAACGACTCAAGAAATGGGTCAAGCTTGGCATAGAATTAAAAGAAGAGTCCGCAATTAAAGAACTAGCGGTATTCCAAAGAAAACAAACGAAGCAACACCAACACCTACGCCGGTTGCATAAAGCAGCCTTGTCCACCATGAGGTTGAATCTTGGCTAGTGTTTGTTTGCGTACTTGATTGTGGTGATCTAGAAGAACTAGATGAATTAGAGTCTGTCGAAGTTGTTGATTCTGCATCATCTGAATTAACTGATGATGTATCAGAGATGTCGGACTCTGTGTCAGAATCACTTTCACTACCATTATCAATTTGAATCTCGCTCGGTAGAAGTGCAGCAATCTTTGATATTAATGTTTGCTTTGTTGGCTTCACAGGTTTTTTGCTACTAACTGTCGACACAACTCTTTTCACAATAACTGGAGTAGTTGATAAAATTGGTTTCGATGTAGCGCTTGTCGTTTGTTGAACATCACTTAATTGCGTGCGCAAAGATTGATTTTCGGCCCGTTGCCGTTGAAGCGTTTCAATTAAATCATCGTTCATGGATTGATTTACATCCTCAGAAAAATTACCCCGATGCACATTCAACAGCTGTCGCTCAAGTATATCTATTCTACGCTGTTTTTGTTGCACTTGCTGTTGATTGTGTCGCTTGATATTGGTAATGTTACGCGCATTTTGCTTATCTAGGGTATCAACTTGTTGCTGATGGTTTTTACGCTCCTGCACGCTAATCGCAAGCTGGTTTCCTAAATTTTGTTCGTATTGCTTGGCCTGCGTTTCTAGCTGGTCAATCTTCTGGTCTTTAATCGATATCAGATTCTGAACATCCTTATTTGATCCAGTAGATTTTGAAGCCAATGCTTGGGTCAAGGTAGAAATCTGCGAGGCTGAAGACTTTTGCTGTTGAGCTATTTTAGCTCTTAATTCTGCAATCATCTTCTCAAGATTACTCTTTTCTATTTCAAGCGTTTTATTTTTGGACTCAGTATTGCCCAAAGTATCCGCTTGTTTATCTAATTTTGTCTTTAAAGTTGCGAGGTCTTTAACCTGATCACCATTAATTTTTTGTTGTGATGCAAGCTCTTTTGTAAACTTTGCCTTCTGATCTTTGGCCGCAAACTGTAGTTTTTGTAACGCTTTGGCTAGTGCCAAGTCGTGCGATTTTTTTTGTTCAGAAAGTTTAGTCGAATTAGCTATTCTCTGCTTATCGAGTTCTTTTTTAGCACTCAATTGCGACTGAATATAACGCTCTTTAGCTTGCTTAGCCTGCTTGTCAGACGTTTCTTTTGAATCTATAGCTTCTTGCAGCGATTTAGCAAACTTCTGCTCAGCTTCGTTAATTTTTGTAATTTTTTCATTATTTAACTTATTTTTTTGCTTACTCAATTCTCTTGTCATATTTTTCTTAAGCTGCTTTCTTTGATTACTCACAGCATCAGCCAGTTCTTTGCGCAGTTTTGCTTCTTGTTCAGCAAGCAGCCTGTCTGAATTCTTTTGTTGCTCATTAAGTTCCTGTTGAGCCTTATCTTCTCGTTCAATCTGCGTCTTATTAGCTGCAGCTAAAGCCTGCTTATTGCTTTCCTTAAGCTTCTGAACATCCAAGTCGCGTTGCGCCTTCAACTTATCCAACTCTTGTTTGTAAGCTTTCTTTTGTTGCTCTGAAGCAATCTGAACTTGCGTAACCGTATCTTCACCTTGCTTCTTGAGCAGGACAATCTGTCTAATTAGTTCTATGTTTTTCTTATCAAGCGCCTTGTTTTCATTACCAAGGTTAGTTAAATTTACCATCTGTTCATTAGATATTTTTTCCGCCGCTTCCAACTTGGCGACTGTACTTTCATTAGCTTTACGTCGCTCATCAAGCTCTTGTTCATAAGCCAATTTTTGTTTCTTAATATCTTTCTGTACTTGCTTAGCCTTATCTACAGCCTTCGCTTTAAGCTCAGCATTGCGACTATTAAGAGATTCAATCTCTAGCTTGGTAGCCTTATCAGCTTTTTCTGAACTTGTAGTTAACGAAACAACATTCTTATTAAGCGTTTTCTTTTCAGCTTCTAAAGCATTCAAATCTGCAGCTTTATCACTCAATGCTTGTTCTACTACATTCAGCTTAGTAGTTAAGCTTTTGTTGATTAAACTTTGTGCATTCAGCTCTTTATTTTGTTGCTCAATCTTTTTCTGTGCTTGCCTAGCTTTTAATACTGAATTATTTACGAAGTCTTTATTTCTACCTATAACTTTTTGATTTTCAAGCTCAAGTTTATTCAGGCTATCGCCTTGTTCGGTTAGCTTTGCCTTTGCAGTACTCAATTCGCTAGTTAAGAGTCTATTAGCTAGCTTCTTTACATTCAGCTCTTGTTCATGAGCTTGTTTTTGTTGCTCAGCAGCCTTCTGTGCTTGTGTAAGCGAATCTTCAACTGCCTTAAGACTATCTTGTAGCCTCGTAACTTGTTTTTGCGTGTCAGCGTTATTTTGGGTCAATGTTTTATTTTGACGACTAAGACTAGCTAATTTTTTATTGTAAGCCAGCTTTTGTTGCTCAATATCTTTCTGTACTTGCACAGCCTTATCTACAGCCTTCGCTTTAAGTTCAGCATTCAAACTATTAAGAGACTCTATCTTGTTCTTAGAAGCTTTATCGGCTTCTTTTGCGCTTGTAGTTAACGAGGTAATATTCTTATTAAGCGTTTTATTTTCAGCCTCTAAAGCACTAAAATCTGCAGCTTTATTTTTCGATTTTTGTTCCATCAAGCTAAATTCTGACTTGAATTTTTCTCGTTGCTTATCAAGCTTTTGTTCGTAGACTAGCTTTTGTTGAATAGTGGCATTTTGCACTTGCGAGGTCTTATCCTTAGCCTTCGTCAAACTTTCTTGTAATTCTGTAGCTCTTTTTTGCGCTTCAACGTTCTTTTTGGTCAATACTGCTTTGGTATCAGTAGCTTGTTTAATCTGCGCTCCAAGTTGATCCTCAAGCTGTGTTAGCTTCGTTTGCAACCCTTCAAGTAAGCGCTGCTTTTTGACAAGTTTATTTTTAGATTCTTCAGCGGCAATCTTTTGCTGTTCAACTGCTAACGATAATTTTTCTTCTTCTAAGCGAAGCGCTCTAGTCTCGAACTCAAGACGCTTCCCTTGATCCTCCAAAGATTCCTTAAATTTTTTGCTACGCTTTAACGCAGCTGAAAGATTAATCTGACTTTTTTTCAAGTCTTGCTCAGTCTTATCACGCTTTTGCTTTTCAACCTTTAATTCACTCGTATGTTTTTTATTAAGTTCGTACAAGTTATGCTTAAAGCGCCACTCAAGCTCATTGTATTCTTTATCAAGACTTACTAAGCGCTTAGCCTGCTCATCTGATTTAGTATTTAGCTTTTCAAGGTTCACCTTGTACTCTTCTTCTTTTTGTTTGCGTGAAATCTCTGCCGTTTTTGCTTGTGCAGCAGTACTAGCTTTAGCCTTCGTCAAACTTTTTTGTAATTCTGTAGCTTGCTTTTGTATTTCAAGGTTCTTTTGGGTCAGTACCAGGTTGGAATCATTAGCTTGTTTAATCTGCGTCCCAAGTTGCCCCTCACGCTCTGCATGTTTTTTGCTTGCTTCGACAAGTGTAGCCTTCGTCGATGCTTCCATAGCAACTAGCTTCTCTTTATCTTCTTTAAAGCCAGCTCTATCACTATTAAATTTTGTTAAAATATCATTATTGTGCAACTCAAGAAGCTCATTTTTCTGCTTCTCACGACCTAATTTAGCTTCCTGCTTGGCAAGTTCTTGTTCATAGGTATGCGTTTGATCACGAGCAGCTTCATTGTTCTTTTTGGTTAACGCCAGATTGGCATCATTCGCTTGTTTAATCTGCGCTTCAAGTTTCCCCTCACGCTCTGCATGTTTTTTGTTTTCTTCAGCCAACTTTGTAGCTTGCTCATCTAAAGTATTATGCGCACCATCCAACTGACTTTTAAGATCTTCATTGATCTTCTGTTGTTCAGCAAGCTTATTTTTTGATTTGGAAATCTGAGCCTTCGTCGACTCGATAAGCTCTAATAACTTTTTACTATCACCTCTGAAGCTTTCTCGAGCAAGCTCAAGCTCATTTGAAATCGCGACATTGTTATTCTTAAGACTTATATTTTCTTGTTCTTTAGCTTTTAGTTTATCATCCAACGCATTTTGCTTATCAAGCGCTTCTTGCTGCAAAATTTTCATCTGCTCAATATCTTCTTTATCTTTTTCATGTCTTGCTTTTGTAGCTTTTTTAATAGCTTCAACGTTCATTTCCGTGGAAGTAATTTTCTGCTTAGCCAATTCTATTTTATTTTTTAAAGCATCATTATTCTCTTGGAAAGCCATTTTATCTTTAAGATGTTCTTCCTGTTGTTTTTCATGATCTTGCTTTATTTGAGCATTATTATTCTCAAGGGTGGTATTTTTACCCTCAAGCTTCTTAACCTGTTCTTTAAATCGGTTTAATTCGTCAGTCGTAGTCTTCTCAAGGTCGGTTGATTGACGCTCGCGTTCTAGCTGTGCCTCAAGCTTACTTTGTAATTCATCAAACTGAGTTTGCAAGTCAGTAAAAGACAGATTCTTTTGCGCAAGTTGATTTTCTAACCCAATATTCGCAGATTTTGACTGATTAATTCTATCTACAAACTTTGCGTTAGCGATCTGACTTTTCTTCAGATCCTCACCTAATCGATCGAGCCTTTTAGAAATCTTAGTCTGATCACCTTTACTCTTTTGCACTTCTTGTCGAAGCTGAGCTTCCAGTTTTGCAGCATTAGTATTCATAGCCTGAAGCCTGTTCTGCATTTGTTCAGAAATTTTATTCTGTTCAGACAGCCGCTTGTCGACTAACGTTCTTTCAGATTTATTAGTGGCATTTTGATCTTTTAGACTTGCTACTTCTTTATTTAAAAAAGCAATCTTCACTTGGCTTATATCAAAAGCTTTTTTCGCTCTTTGAGCGCCATTTATAATGTTCATAATTGTTGCTAAATCCACTGAAGCTCGAATGTCATCAGCAGTTTGTTTAACAGGCTCATTCTGCGAACCTTGCTTATTCGGGCCCTTTAACCTGCGTATTGCAGCGTTAGCTAAAGCCGTTTTGCCATAAACATACAAAGACTTAAGTCCCTCACTAAATCCTGCCATAGCTTCTGCAGCATCTGACAAACTTACTTTAGGTTCATCGCTCAAATTGAAAGCATCATAATCAATAGAATCCGTATCAATAGAGTAATTAGCCTCATGATCAAACAGATCAGACACAACTTTCTGCTCAGATTTTTTTATCTTTTTTAGATCATTCGCAACAGGTACTTGATGTGAAATAGCCCTTAACGGATTTGCATTCGGATCATTGATAACAGAATGCCTCTGTAAGACTCTAGCTCTATTCTTCGCAGTATCAATATTAACGATCGATTTCACATTCTGACCCGTAGATCTATCGGTAAGAAGCTGTTTTTGCATAGAAAAAATTGGCGCCTGAACAGCGACCAACAAAAATGCCAGGAAACTTAGTATGTTTAAATTCTTCATTATGGTACCCATCAATAACTTTTCTAAAACCTCCATACCATTAAATCTATTATACAACATATACACCGTTTTTGCAATGAAAATCAATTCTAATTGAAAATTTATTTAACATAAGAGATTGATTAGAGCAAAAAAGTATGGATAAAGGCGCAAAACCTTGATCCACAAACATCTCTTGGTTAAACTACAGTCGGTATATTTTTAAGCCTGCTAAGCGGTTTTTTTTGATTATGAAAAACAAATTACCCAATATTACGACCGATTTTTCTTCTTGGTATAACGATGTTGTTTACCGTTCGGATCTTGCCGATACGGCGCCAGTCCGCGGTTGCATTGTTATCCGTCCATACGGTTGCCAAATTTGGGAAAGTATAAAAACAATCCTGGACAAAAAAATTAAGGATACTGACCACGAAAACATCATGTTGCCGCTCTTGATTCCCGAATCTTTTTTGCGTAAAGAAGCTGAACATATCGAAGGATTTGCCCCAGAGCTAGCTGTTGTTACTCATGCAGGTGGTAAAAAGCTTGAGGAATCACTGGTAATCAGGCCAACTTCTGAGACGATGATGTATCACATGTTCTCTCGTTGGATCAAGTCATGGCGCGACTTACCACTAAAATTAAACCAGTGGTGTTCGGTTGTCCGTTGGGAGAAACGACCTCGACCGTTTCTACGCACTTCTGAGTTCTTTTGGCAAGAGGGGCATACCGCTCACGCAACAGAACAAGAAGCTCATGATGAAGCACTACTCATGCTGGACCAGTACATAGATCTTATTCAAAACTATCTGGCAATACCTGTTATCAAAGGCGAAAAACCCGAATCCGAAAAATTTGCTGGTGCAAAAAACACCTACACCATGGAAGCTATCATGCCCGATGGCAAGGCGCTACAGATGGGCACATCGCACCACATTCAACAAAGTTTTGGTAAAGCTTTTGATATCGCGTATCAGGACAAAGATGGGAAGCTAGCAACCCCGCACTTCACAAGCTGGGGCGCAACCACAAGATTAATTGGCGCATTAATTATGACCCACGGTGACCAAAAAGGCTTAATTTTGCCTCCAAAGGTTGCCCCTATTCAGGTCGTCATTATCCCGATCATCAAGGCCAATCAAGACAATCAAGCCGTACTAGAAGAAGCTCAAAAAATATACTCTGAGCTAAAACAGTCCGGAATACGCGTTAAGCTAGACCTGGATGCGACCCAAACCCCGGGCGCTAAGTTCTACAACTGGGAGCTCAAAGGAGTACCAGTTCGTATAGAGCTTGGAGCGCGTGATCTTGAATCACAAAGCGTCACCATCGCGAACCGATTAACCTGCAAAAAAGAATCAATTGCATTAACTGAGATATCACACATGATTTCAAAAACATTAGACGATACTCAGCAAGCACTATTTCAACGAGCAGAAGCACGCAATCAAGAATTAACAAAACGTGGCAACAAGTTGGCCGAATGGGGACCAATTCTAAACAAAGAAAACGGTGCATACATCGTTGGCTGGTGTCAATCAGACGCATGCGAAGACAAGCTAAAATCATGTAAAGCAACTATTCGATGTTTGATCGCAACCAACGAATCACCTGAGTGCTTTGCCTGTACCAAAAAAAGTTTGGGTGACATAGTCGTTGCAAAAGCGTACTAAGTCGTTTGCAAGAGAGGGAATCATGATTGGTTTGGATAAACGTCTCGTAGAGGCCTTTCGGGCTTATCTATTAACACAAAAACGTGCCTCAAAGAATACGGTAAATGCGTACATTAGCGACATACGACAACTGGTCTCGTTTTGCAAAGAACAAAGCATTTCTCAACACCCAAGCGTCCAAGATTTAAAAGCGTTTATTAAAGATCTACGTACAAAGCAACAGGTTGGTAGTAGGACGCTTTCTCGCAAAATTTCTTCTTTAAAATCATTTTTTGCATACCTTAACCAATACCACAAGCTACCAAACAGCGCGGCCGAACTTGTGTTCCCTAAAATAGACAAGCGACTCCCCGGGCTCATGTCAGAAACGCAAATTGCGCAACTTTTTGAGTCTAGTAAAAAAGATACAAGTCATGGTGGCGTACGCAACGCTGTAATGTTGCACCTTTTGTATGGAGCAGGATTACGGGTCAGTGAGCTCGTAAACCTACGGCTAGCCAACTTAAAACTTGACGAGGGACTTATATCCATAATGGGTAAACGGGACAAAGAGCGCCTGGTTCCGGTGCACAGCCAAATAATTGGCATGCTCAAAGCGTACTTAAAAAAAGAACGCAAAACAATGATCAAAGAAACTGTAACCGATGTGGTGTTTCCCGTTCGATACGCCGGTAATCTTCAGCCAATGTCGCGACAAGCCTTCTGGGGCCTGCTCAAAAAAATGGCACGTACGGTATTACCAGTCGGCCAAAACATACACCCCCACATGCTACGACACTCGCTTGCAACACATCTACTGCGTCAGGGAGCTGATTTACGCTCCCTACAACTTCTTCTTGGGCACGAAAGTCTGGCAACTGTACAGATTTACACACACCTTGACACAACCGACCTCAGGAAGCTTTATGACAAAAAACATCCACGCTCGTAATACAAGAAAGCTTCTTTATATTTCATTGTTAATCTTTGCAACCATCCAACACTCACTGTGTTACCAAGCATTAATAAACTGCATGCTGCACTCAGAAAAAAATTGGAAAAAATTATTTATAGAGGAGCAATCTGGGCCATTTAAGCGTTATTCTGATCAATTTCTTAAGCTGACCAAAAAAAATATTGAGCTTCATGAAATAATAGAAGCTTCGAAGCGCCATAACGGCTTATCTTGCTCAACCGCTTCCGGGCGTTGTTCTATACAATACATACCAGATCGCGGAATTCTGCATCTTAAAATGAAGGATGTCTATGTTGCAGGGCAAGAGGAGCATCACTTTTTAAACAAGACTGATTTCGATGAGCTTGTTGGCAAATTTGCAAAAAAATATACCCCTGAGTTCCATACAAATATGGAATATTCTATGGAAAAAACAGATTATTACCCAAATCAAACTATCCTTGCTAAGCACAAAAAAAATCTCGATGAATCTTCAGAGTACTTGGTCTTAACAAAAAACAAAGCTACACAATTCAGCACTCAAAATTATCACAAATTATATGAATCAGATGAATATCCAAACAACAAAGATTTCAATAGTTTCATTAATTGTTTAAAAAACGACCAACCATTGTTAAGCGAAGAAAGTATCTTTGAACACTCAATCGGCTCATCAATCTATAAAATTCATTATTTTGGTGATTACAAAAAAGATTATCGATCATATCGCGTTTACTATAACGACAACCAACCCCTTCAACAGCAAAAGAAACTTGATCAGACCAGTGTCCCAAATCTTAAATGTCGACAAAAAAAGCAAAACAATCACCCAAAACCATGGAAAGAATACTTCCATTCTCGTAACAAACTAATTGCCGCAAAACAAGCACAACGAATAAAAGGTCAAATAACAGAAGAAATTGTAAACAACCATTACAACGGCAAACAAGTCGTATATGAAATAAAACACGGTTTAAATAAAAGAATATCGTTTAGGCTAAAAGCAACTAGTTCACAAGGTGTAAGTACAACATCTCATAATGAATACAGGAACTTCTTGCAGCCTGACGCCCAAAAGGCGCATATAAAATATACTGAAAAATTTGAAAATCTAGCTGCAACTGGTGGCGCAATTTCAGACTTTTCTATGCTGACAGACTCTCCAGGATATGGTTATTATCGTAAAATAACGCAGAACAATCGCTTAGGAGTCACAGCCCTGAAAAGAAGCCGAGCTCTACCAAGCCAAAAAACTATCCCTATCAAAGTCTTTTCTCCAATCATCACAATGGCTAACCATCACCGGTCAAGCAACAATCGCAACCCCAAAAAGAGAAATCGCAATCTACCATATACCACAAAACCCAACCAAAACACACAAAAATACAGGCAATAATTATGACAAACATGCGCACTAATAATCGCCAACATCGGCCAACATTGAAGCATTACTTGCCGATTTTAATCTTAATTCTCACAGCGACTAGTCAGACTCTGTGCGTCGTTAAAACGAAAGCCTACAGACATGTTGCAGAAAAAGATTTCCAAAAAACAGGTCCCGACAGTCTAGTTTCACAATACAAACTACACGAGAAAGCCATTACAAATTTTGGACAGGTTGCTCATACAAAAACTATCACCTGTGAATCTACGGACAATCGCAAAATATTTTACACCATCAGCATGACGCCTACCGGATTTCAAGATCAAACTAATATCAGCTTCTGCATAGCTGGCGATGATGTCGAAACTACCAACAGCTCTTCTTCTTTCATAAGCAAACAAGCCGAGCTAAAGAGACTTTTTAATAAAAAGCATCGCGATATAATAGTTAACAAGTTTAAAGAGACTCGAAAATTAACGTTTAACACCAAAGTCAACAACATCAACAGCACGTTAGAGTACGACAAAGTACAAAAAACAGTAACTCTTACAAATGTTTATCCAGACAATTCCACGTATATAAATAAAGATTTCTTCGATCCCAATAGAAACTTATTTGATCAAAAAATCACTCTCTTAAACAATGACTATAACCAACATATACAAGATAATTATAAAAAAATTAATCACTCAAATAGCGATCTTACATTACATGACAACACTGCATACTATTACCGTACAAATGAACAACTAAGACAACTGAGATTTGCTTGCCAAAAGTATAATTGGGATAAAGTGATATTCTCTTCACCTGAGAACCAAAGCCTATATTTATATCAAGGAACAGACTCACAAAAGGCAAACACGGAACTAACCGATAAACTTCTCAAAATCAAAAAACCCTTTTATATGCACGAACATCAAGCTAGCTTATTCCAAGGTAAAACAACCTTAGAACTAACCGCCAAATCTCTTAATTACAATAATGATGGTAAAATAACATCGTTTCACACCTGCATCAAAGGCGAATAAAAAAACTATCGTTAAAAATATTCACACCAAACAACAGCTAAATATGCCATCGTTTAGACTGAAATTAGATATGTTTTCTATTTAACTTTTCATGCGCGGTTGTTATTATTTAAACAAATAAAAAAACAAAATACACCTGGCAGTAAAGGCTATAATCATGCAAAAGCAATCTATATCTACGCTAAAACATTACCTTCCTCTTTTAATTGTAATGCTTGCGACAGTAGAACAAACATCATGTGGCTTTACAGAAGAAAGATCCTGCGAACGGTACTCCCCAGAGGATTGGATTCAGTTGTATAACAAAAACAGAACAACTGGACCATTTAACGATTATCGACTTAAAGCCTCAAAACTTTCTAAAAAAAACGATAACGATTTGGATTTTTATACTCTTACGTCAAAGGCCGCAAATCCTGAAGGTCTATCATCCAAAACTAAAAACGAATTTTACAAAATAAAAGATTATTCACCAAGACATAGACTAGTCGTCTTTGAAGCATATAATTCAAACAACAATACATCACAAATAAATAGATATTTTAACGAGTGTGATAAAGATGAAACAGATGATGAAACAGATTTTGAACATTATGTTAATAAGTTAAAAATGGAATCTTATCAACAAGAAGATACAGCACGCAATGTTTTTTCAAAGTACGATTCTGCCATCACAGAAAAAACTGAAAAGAGCTATAAAAACGGTAAAAAGTTCACAGTTGAAGTACAGAAAACACCAAGCCCAAAATACAAGCTATCCTTAAAATATTTGATTCTTGATCAAAAAAATAGCTCACCGGACAGCCCATCAAAGTTGGTTGAAGATTACGAATTATTCTGTTACCAAGAAAAAAATGCTGAAAAAATTAAGGAAGAATTCTCAAAAAAAATCTCCGAAACCTATAATTTTACAGACAAAGGCTTACTATCTTCACAACGTTACGTTTCACTTACACAGTCATCATTGGGGTCGTTTAAACTTACAGACAACAATTCCTATGACTCTACTGAAAGATTCAAATCCTATTGCTACTGTATTAACAACAACATCGTCAACTATGACTCCACCGGCTCAAGTAAAAAAGCTACAATTAAAATAATAAAGCCAAAAAAGAAGGTTACCTTCGGTTTAGAAAAAAACAATGAATATAAAAACATTCAATATATAGACTAAAAAAAACGGTTCGCCTTACGCACATCACACCTTTCATGTATACTGTGATGCAATACATTTGATAACCAGTTTTCACAGAAAAAGGTATTAAACCGATGCAAGCCTCGTTTTGCGTAGAAAAAAAACTGTTACTCGAAATGCTGGGTTCAATGCAGCCCATCTGTACAAGAAGAACAACAGTTGAAACTACATCGCACGTCCTGTTCCACGTAGGAAGCAAAGAGCTTACGTTGAAGGGAACAGATCTAGAAATTAGTTTACAAACTAGCGGATATCTAGAACAAAGTGACCTTACTCAAAGCCAATCTTTTCTAGTACCGGGCAAACGGATGTTTGACCTAGTTAAAGAGCTTGAGGACAGCATCGCATGTGAACTAAGCGATTCACAGCTCACGTTACGCTCAGGATCTGTACACTTTGACCTGCTTATCAAGCCGGCCCAAGAGTTCCCGCCGTTCCCTGAACGCATAGAGAACTTGATGCAGTTTGAAGGATCATTCTTACTGGATATGATCAACAAGGTCGCCTTTCTTGTTCCACAGAACAATGCAAATCCATCACTCAATGGTCTTTATTTTGAGCTGTCTCCAACGGCATTCAAAATGACAAGTACCGATGGACACTGCTTAGCGCAGGTAACTTCAACGACAACAACACTCCCCGAAGAAAAACGATGGTTACTGCCACGACGAGCTATTTTTGAGCTCAAAAAATTACTGGAAATTAACCAAAAAAAGACTGTATTTTTAGGCACATGTGATAATCAGCTTGTTTTCTCTAGCGAGACATTCAACTTTTTCACCAAACTTTTGACAGACAAGTTCCCACAATACGAAGCTATCTTGAAAAAAGATGGATTCCAAGCTGCAACTGTTGATCGAAGTTCATTTATCAAAACACTTCGACGCTCGGCTTGTCTGCTTTCTGGGCAATTTATCGCAACCAAGTTCAATTTTGACCAAGATGCTGTAAATGTAGCGATGACCAACAAAGATGTTGGTAGCATGCAAGAAAGCATACCGGTAACCGGTCTTGCACAAGATACTTCAATCAGATTTTATGCACCGTATCTTTTGAGTGGCTTACAAGTGTTTAATGATAAAGAACTATCATTCTCGCTAGGCGGACCATCCAAGCCTATTCTTTTTGAAGCAGGCAATGAACGCACGCAGGTAACCTATCTCGTGATGCCAGTATTGCCAACAAGCAATCAAACTCCACAAGGTTGAGCCGATAACATGCGCCTGCAACGCATGACATGCACTAACTTCCGATCTTTTGATAAAAAAAGTGTCACCTTCGACCAAAAAAAGCTTGTCTTCATTGAAGGTGACAACGGATCTGGCAAAACATCGCTGCTTGAGGCGATGTACTACAGCTGCTTTCTACGCTCATTCAGATGTGCCAGTCCCAAACAGATGGTCAAGTTTGATCAACAAGCATTCCATATTTCGCTTGCTCTAGAAGATGACCAAGGCCAGCCACTTACAATTGAGGTAGGCTTCTCTGCTGACAAGCGAATTGTAAAAATGAACGGCAAGGCTGTCGAGTCGTTCAAAGAGTTAGTTGACCATTATCGCGTTGTTTTAATGACCGAAGATGACCTGTCGTTGGTTACGGGTAGTCCTGAACAACGCCGCTCATTTCTGGACCATGGCCTGCTCTTAATTGAAGCAGACTACCCACAGCAGGTCCGTACTTACAAAAAGATTTTGGAACAACGAAATGCTTTTCTATATCAAGGAGGCAACCCCTCTAACGAGCACGGGACGGTTTGGACTCGCAAGTTATGGGACCAAGCACGCCTAATACAACAAGCTCGAGCAGGACTCCTTGCTAAGTGCCAAGAAAGAGTAAACAAGCTAATACAACGCTATTTTGATGACCCAATCACAATTAAATGCAGCTATCAGCCAAAACGTTACAACCAGCAACAGTCCTATCAAGAGTTTTTGGACAGCTCAATAGCACTCTTTGAGCAAGAAAAACGATTCGGACGTTCACAGTTTGGTTCCCACCTTGATGATGTACTTATCACCTTTGCCAACAAACGGTCGCGATTGTACGCTTCACGAGGGCAACAAAAATTAATTGCTCTGCTTTTAAAAATTGGTCTATTGCAAGAAATCACAGACCGTCGCGGGCCGACACTCTTGCTACTTGATGACTTTATAACCGACTTTGACCCAACACGTCAAAAACAGTTAGCAAAATTGATTTATGAGCTTGATACGCAGACTTTTTTCACCCACCCGGCATCCTGTCCATTACAGCAATATTTGGCACCCGAAACAGCCCCTTGCATCGTTAAGTTGGCTGACTGAATAACTCTTCAAATAAAGTAATTAGCGTATATTCAGACAAGTTGACAAATGACTAAAAAAGATTAGACTATTCAGTGTGATTGGCTTAGGCGTTTTCGGTTTTTATTGCTCTGCAATAACAAGTTGATTTTTATGGCAAACTTAGTTATTTTTAGCTAAATTTGTCTAGTTTAAGCTTCATTACTACTCTCCTTTTTCCACCGCGACGACCTTGGTCAACGCGGTGGTTTTTTATTACGCGATCAAAGTTTAGGTAAAATGAGAAATTAGTCTGTACACGACAAAGGCTTTCTCATTTTAAAAAAAACCTTTTTAGTGTATTAACGGTTATGAACTTGGTAATCCTGCTTTAAGATAACGGAAAGATCTATTCGCTAAAGCCTCTAAAAATAAACTATGTTGAGTTCGTCTTAACGCTACCCGTCATTAGCGAAAGGCTTGTTGAAAAAATTATTCCTTTTGTCATCCCCGGCTTTGAACAGGGATCCAGTCTAACAGTAGCTCATTGCTAAGCTGTAAAAAAATTAATCTTTGCTGTTTTGTTTCTTGCTTAACGCTAACGCTGCTAAATTGGATTCATTTTGTTTACGTTAAGCCTCTCTTAAAGCATTGGCCTTTTCTATAGCTCTTTCAACAGGGAAATCACTATCTGAAAGCGGTCCTCTGGCGCCAGTAACTAAAGCATAAACAGGCACTTGTGGATTCTCACAAACTTTAGAAACCATAGGCAATCGCGGCCGCAGTTGACAATTATTTTTATAAATCACACACGAACTATTTGCGACAAGTAATCCAGACAGAGCTAGCATCGTCAATAAAAGTTTATTAATTTTCTTCACAGTGACTCCTCAACAACAATTTCAACAACATTTACACCCAACAAACCCAATAAAACCATCAGATATAATCCATACTTATTATTCCAACACCAACGAGCTGAACCCCGAGTTAGCCTTTTTAGGCCTTCAAACTTTTGGCTATTTTCACGCCAGTTTTTGGCAGTATCATCACCGAATGTTCTCAAATCATCGTAGCAAAAGCTACTACTGCTTACGATCAGGCCAAAAATAAAAAATATCCCGAGGACTAATCGTTTTGCTTTATTCATTGAAACCCCTTTATTGAATATTATAACTGTCAAACTTAAGACCATTACACTTCCCAAGTATAATTATCCCCACAGCCACAATTACACTTAAAAAAATTGTAATGCAGGCAGGATCTTTACACTCGTTACGACATGGATCACAAAAATTTTTATATTCTGCCACATTTCTACGAAAGGTCCATGTCGAATCATTTGCCTCTAACGTTTGCCACAGCTTATCGCCAATCCTCATCGCCGCATGATTATCATCACGAACAGAAAAAGCAGAACTGGTCACCATCAACACAGCACAAATGAATGCCTTAAGCTTCATAAAGCTCCTATCCAAAACGAAAAGTTTGATTATAACGTCGTTAATTGTACCGACTCGTTAAAAAAAATCTACTCAATACCTTTGTTCTGTACAAGCAGAATGGTAAGGTGCAAGAAAAAGGACAAAGACAATGAACGCAAAAACTATTGCAAGCTTAAGTTTACTTCTTCTGTTTACGGCCACCTACACAGAAAAACCACAACTTCTCAATATACATGATTTTGAAGGCCGCAAGGCTCAATCAGACTTCTTTTGGCACCAGTACTTCCCAACGGTTGGGCTGCGAGGCAAACCAGTAAATTACGCTTATTTACCCCACCAATTCATGCTATGGGAGCTCGCTCCTACAAAAGGTCTAGGTGTAAGTGTTGCGATTATTGATACCGGCGTTGCAGGGTTTACCTTTTCCAACTCCGGGCAAAAGCAAGTTGCCCATCCAGATCTGGCCCACAACAAGGCTTTACCAACTTTGAACCTAAACCTTGTAAGCCTGCACGGTAAAGATCCAATCGAGCATATCAAGGAACTTCTCGAGCCTTATGCAAAAATCTCTGAAATACCAAATTTACATGCACTAGCGTCACAATTTATCGAAGAAGTTGTGACCGACAACACAACAAAATCGCTAAACTCATTGCTTATTAAATACGGCAAACCCAGCATGCACAGCGGAGCAAAGCTTACCAAAGCCGGAATTGCGGCCGTACAAATAGTCGCATTCGGTAAAGAGGGCATTAAACCTTGTAATAAAAAAGCGCACTTTGATGTTGCACAGTTAGCAAGCGAAAAAACTCCTGCAGTTGTACAGTTTATCCCCACCGCACACCTTGCCATTGGCCCAATAATGGGCAATCACGGCAGCTACATCGCAGGTCTTATAAACGGACACGACAGCTCAGACAAAGGAGACTTTGTACCTAAAGGAGATTGGGGAATTGTTGGCCTGGCACCAAACATAGATGCGTACATGATAAAAGCATTTGATCATAACGGCGATAGTCGAAAATCGATTATTACACGAGCACTGATCAGAGCAAAAGAATTAAATGTTCAGATTGCCAATCTAAGCCTAAAGATATCTGACACTCTCAATACAACCTCTGCCTCAACCAAAGAATTTAAAAATGCTCTTGAACAGTTACCATACGTGATAGTTGCTTCAGGGAACGTAAATAATCCAAAACAAGCCGCACGATTATCATACCCAGCACGATTCGGAACAGAGATTGTAGATTTTTCGATAGGTGCGTTTGACTGCAAAGCAGGTAAGTGCAGTGTTGCACCGTATTCACAATACGAGGCTGGAATGGGGCCAGATTTTTTACTTCCTGGAACCAATATCGTCAGCAGCGGAGCCACCGACAAATCGGGCAACCCAACCTTTATTTTAATGGACGGAACTTCAGGAGCAACAGCACTGATGAGCGGATTCGTAGCTCTAGTACTGGGTGAATTTCAGCATGATTTTTCGCAAGACCAGCTAAAAACGGTCATCCGCGCAAGCGCACGACAGCTTACACCAACAAAAGATTGGAAAACTCATTCTACAAATGGGGTCCTTGATATGCGACTAGCGCTCTTTACGCTACATCTGCTTAGGGCAATAAAAAAGCGTTCAGCACGCAATTTTGATACCAAAGTCATAGATTACGTCGAACGCATACAAAAGATGCTTACAAGTGATGTGAAGCTATGGAGCAAAGAACATCTTAATGGAATGGATTTTGAAACCGACTTTGCAAGCTTTGTAACTAAAGCAAAAAAACAGGTGACACTAAAGCATCGACCGCAGCTACAAGCTGCAATCGATACGGTAGTTGAACGAATTTTGAAGGAATAAAGGAGATATTATGCTCGGGCTGAAACGTTCCATGTTGTACGTCTAGCGAGTACAAATCGATCTACTTTTGATTGAATTTTTTGTTTTTTGGAAGCTGACTTAGCTTGTGCATCCTGCAAAAGCTTTAAAATAGTTTCACCAAGCTCTTTGGAAAATTTTGTACAAACAACAGGGGAATCGGTTTTTTGCTTCTTATTTGTGCAAGAGCAAGCTGGATAAAAAATCGCAGGCTTTTTATTAGTCTTCATAATGAACCTCCATTAATAGAATAATTTTTTACAGTTTCCGTGTGTTATTAGTTTACCATGCTTGTCAAAAATGTCAACTTGGCAAAGTAATAAGAGTTTGAGGGTATAGCGAAGCTTTTATAAATGTAGTAAAGTGTTAAGAGCGTTTGGTAAGCTCCTTGGCCACTGTCATTGTGCAATGCAACTGTTTACATAACAATCATTATCGGAACCTTTAATTATTGCGCTTTTAGGCGCCCTATTGCTTAACAACGTTTAATATATTTGTTAGAAACCATCATGATACAAAACACTTCATTTGTTGTTGCGCTTACTGCATTTTTAGCGCTCACCGCTTAGAAGCAATATTGATAAGTTAGCAAACAGGCCTATCTTGCGAATATTAGTAAACTGCCGAACTTGACAAAATTTACAAACAGAATATAATTAATGTTATAAAGAAGATAATAAAAGGATTCAATAAAACTAGGGATAAAGCTATGAAAATGAAATATCTCGCGCGCGCGCTTGCACTCGCCCTCACCTGTACAGTAGCCTATAATACCAGCGCCATGCAAATTAAGCGCGTTATCCACACTCATCGTTTATCAAAAAAATCCGTTGCTGCCCTTGCCATAATTCCTGCTATTATCGCAATTTTAGGATATTTCGGAGCTAAATCAATAAAAAATAGTGTTGTTAACAAAAAAAACAACATTATCAATCCAGTGAAGAAAACACTTTTGGAAAGCATACCAACCTGGATTACTACTTATATTTTAAAGTGGCATTCCAAAAATAATGCTAACCCTAATTCAACGGTAACTACCTCAAATAATCAGTCATCTAGCTCACAAGTAAGCACTACGACAACAACTTCCACCTGGAAAGATGCCGGCAGGGCCGCAAACAAAACTACCACAAAATATTTAAAGAAATACACTTCTAAAGTTGAACATTTGCTTGCATCACCGACTCAAAGTGGTGCCTCGAACAAAGGCAAAAACAAAATAATCAAGATTGAGACATCGGACATATCGTTGCCTAACGTCAATCTAAATCAAAGCTTAAACAACGTATCACTAACTACACCGACGCCCAATCAAAACATAAGCTCATCTTATACACCGTTGCAAAAAACGAATACCGCTATTATTCCGACCAGTGGTATTCAAATCACACCTAACAACGGTAGCAATAACGCCACAAGCGCAGTTGCCAATGTCGGCCTTGTAAGCGAACTGAAAAAGGCTAGTAAGCTAACAGGAAAATTAGGAAAGCAACAAGTAGCTCAAATTTATAAAAAATTAACTGAGCATCAAATACCAACGCTTGGAACTAAACTTCTTACACCATCAAAAAGTTTAAAGCCCCGTTCAAAAGAATGGAAAGAGTTTGATACGGCACTAAATAAGTCCCTGACTCCATACAAAGCAACAGCATCTAATGCCCTACAAATAGCCTCTGTTAGTGCAGGAGTATTGCTATATTCACCAAAAATTGGTGGCTTAATACTAATCGGAGCTGGAGCATGGCCAACTATTAAAAAACTTTACAATGAAGTCACAGAACTTGAAAAAGTGATACGTAACGAAGTTATAGACTATGAAAAAGTTGCCTTAGAAGTAACCGGACTTATTAAATCCGCCAAAAAGCCTTTTGTAATGATAATTGATAAATTACCAACCAAAGCTCAACTAAAAAACATACCATCCAAAGCCAAGAATCTCGGTGTTTCTTTGATTAAAGACACAAAAGATCAACTGCAAATTGTCGCTACGGCTACCCAAGACAATCCAGCAGGCTACAGCGACACCATTCAAGCATTAGCAATCGGCACAGCCTTACTAAGCATTGTTTCACCCGAAACGGCCTTAATAACCACTATTGTCGCTGCGAACAAAAGCACTGTACAGAAACTATTAGGTAAGCTTTCCGAATGGAATGGTCGACTAAAGCTAAAGCGTAGAAGTCGTCTCAATAAAAAACTACGCCGAAATATAGGTTAAAACAATAACACGCACATCGAAAGATAAAATTTTTATGAAGTTATTCACTCAACAGATTACAAAATACTGTAAAATTATTTTGCTAACTATGAGCCTGTGTGCAGCAACCAGCACATCGGCTATAACGCCTACAATAATCGGTCAAATATGCGGATCTGCAGCCAACTCCCTGCTTACGCAATGCCGCCCAATAATCGCACCAGCCTCACAGCCAATTTTAAATTATATGAAATTTTCGATAGGTTCAGCAGTTGCTATCGTCGCTGCAAAGCTTATTGAAAAAAGCATCGATAATATGAAATCACATCTAATTAAAAGAATGTTTTGGCAACTATACTAGATAAGTTACTAATCTAGTATAAAGGTAACAATCGGCGTATGAGTGTGAATATTACTTGCACGCAATGCATCATACAATTGATCAGTAGCAACTTCTCCATCAGCCTCTATCCACAAAAAATCGTAGTAAAAAAGCTCGGTAATCGACATGTCGATATGCTGAGCTGTGTTCTTTCCATGCTGATTTAGCTGATATTCATCAAAAATATTAACTGCCGAAAGTGGAACCTGGCCATCAAAGCTGGTAGCCACCGCAATATTTTTAAAGCAAAAAAGAGAAACTAGGTAACGCTCAATCAGCAGACGTGCTTCTTCAATAGAACCAACCTGTAAACAATGGAAGCCTGGTGTTAGAAAAAGATCTTGCATAGACAAAATCTCTTCCTCCGTTTCTGGTTGACCTGTTACATGCACCACCCTATCCGCGTAGTAATGCTGACAAGCAGCATGCGAACTTCTGGATGTTAGCTTCATCATGGCCATCTCCTAACAACAACAGCCCAGTACCCCCTCTGACTCTTGAGTTAGAATAAACGCACCATAGGTAATAGCGCAAGAGATCAAGCTTTTGCTACAAAAAAAGATAAAAAAGCTAAACCAATACTCGGACTTTACGCCCTCAAAAAGGCCCGCCAATTGATTGTTTTTTGGCAATTTTAAGAAATTTTATGGCAACTAAATAAACATTAAGATGTCTGTCACGCTAGCGTAGCATTTTTAGTTGATTTGCCTTCCATAGCCCACACACGGTAACAGCAAGCGCATCACTTACATCCTGTTTTTCAAATTTTGCTGCTGGGAACAGGCGCCGGACAACCCGCTCAACTTGATCTTTGCTAGCACCTCCATAGCCAGTCACAGCAACCTTAACTTCTCGAGGCGCATACTCAAGCAAAACTAAATCGTATTTGTGTGCAAGTCGATAAAGAATTCCACGCAGATACCCAAGCTTCAAAAAGTTTTGTGCATTCTTGCCAAGAAACGAAGTCTCAAGCGCGCAGTGTGTTACTCCCCATTTAGGAATAACCTCATCAAAAAAATCATGGAAAAGACCGACCCGCTCAAAGAGCGGTTTTGTTGCACCTAAACGCAAACATCCGTGGTCCACCAAAAAAGACCGGGTACTCTGTTTTTTAAGCACAGCATACCCGGTAAAACGTGTTCCAGGATCAATACCAAGAATTACCACACAACCCCTTTTAAGCTATGTAAGACCTTTGATATTAGTCTAGCACCACTCAAGGTCTGTTGATAATCTTACAGCTTGGTGTGGAAGATATTTATTGGTGGTAGATTTCTCCACACAATGGCTTTATCAACACCATGCGAATTAAGAAAATCATTCATTACATCGCGAGAGTCACGGAAGGTTCGCCCTTTATCACCAAAAAGGATCAACCTTTTTAAGTTAGAAACCAGCAGATACTCAACATGAGACATGCGACCACCAGGTTTTGTTAGTTGCTTAATATGCTGTAAAAGCTGTTTGATAAACGGAGCTTCAAAAGATACAAACGGCAATGTACAAACAACCAAGTCATACTTAAAGCCAGGGTCCCAATCAAGAATAGAACAACACTCAACATTGACATCTAAGTCACGGTCAAAGCGCTCATGCAGTCGTTGGCACAAACCTGAATCAATCTCTACCAAGTCAGCTCGGTCACCTGATCGCATATTATCTGCAATCACCTGAGAGATAGTACCGCTTCCTGCACCAACTTCCAGAATAGAGCATGGCCCTTCGTGCTGATCAAGATACCGAATTAACTCTTTGCCAACAGAAGGTGAACAGGCAAAAACCGCTCCAACTTCTTTGGGTGATCGTAAGAATGCTTTAAAAAATAAAACTGACTCTCGAGCCCAAGATCGTAAACCTGCATGACTTGTACTTGTAGTCATGATTCCGGTCATACCCAAGAGTAAAAGACCCGTTCGTAATAGTTTTGTATGTTTTTTTTGCATCGTACACTCCTTTACGCAGACCGCGTTATTTAAAAATGGCCGACTAGTCGGCCAAGCCGTTAATATTCGTCATCAAAATCTTCAAAGCGTATAAGTGGCCCCTCAAAATGAAGGTTAACAACGCCCGTTGCACCGTTACGCTGCTTACCGATAATTAACTCGGTAAGAAATGGATTCTCTGTATCTTTGTTGTAAACCACATCGCGATACAAGAACATAATTAAATCAGCATCTTGCTCAATTGCACCAGACTCACGAAGGTCGGAAAGCATAGGTCGCTTGTCGACTCGTCCATCAACGGCACGCGAAAGTTGCGAAAGTGCTAAAATTGGAATCTCTAACTCTTTTGCTAAAGCTTTGATAGATCGCGAAATTTCAGAAACTTCCTGATGGCGACTCTCATACCGACGACTTCCACTCAATAGTTGTAAATAATCAATAACAATCATACCGATGTTATGATCCATTTTTAACTTGCGAGCTTTTGCCCTGATGTCGGTAATGCTTTGCATTGGCGTATCATCAATAAATAACTTCATTTGCGAAAGCTGTGCTGCAACATTGGTCAATACAACCCAGTCATCCGACTTAACTGAGGCAGTCCTAATGTCGTGATGAGGGATTCCTGACTCAATTGATAGCAGACGCAGGGTCAACTGTTCTGCAGCCATCTCTAACGAGAAAAACCCAACTGGCGTTCCGCTTTTAACAGCATTACGCGCAATGCTTAGCGCCAAACCAGTTTTACCCATCGACGGACGAGCAGCCAAAACCACCATGTCACTCTTCTGAAGACCAGAAGTCATTCGATCAAGTTTTTTGTAACCCGTTGTCGTACCGGTAACTCCACGAGACATCGTCTTTATGCTAGAAAGATGTTCAAAGGTTTTTTTTAGCCAGATATCAATCTGAACAAAATCTTGAGATGCTCGGCGTTGCGAAATCTGGAAAATTGTCTTCTCAGCATCGTCCAAAACCGCTTCAATTGCCTTTTCATCTTGTGAGTAGCAATTGGTAATGATTTGTGCAGCACTACCAATCAGCTCACGCAAAATAGCTTTATCTTTAATAATTGACACATGCTGCAACACAAGGCCAACAGAAGGAATATCTTCCTGCAAAGAAAGCAAAAATACAATGCCACCTATAGCTTCAAGACAGCCTCGTTTTTCAAGCTCATGCTGTAGAGTAACAATGTCCAAACGCTTACCAGAACGAGCAATATCAACAACACCCTGATAAACCTGGCGCAAATTATTATCGTAAAAATCCTCTGTAGCAAGCTGATCAACAACTGCCACTAGGTGCTCGTCATTGAGTAGCAACGAACTAAGAACTGCTCGTTCCGCTTCGGTACTAAAGGGCAGACGTCTGCCTAAAGTTTTTTCTGTTTGGTCGAGTCGGCTGATTCGTGCATACTCTTGATGCTTTGCCTTGCGCACAGAAATTATCGCTCCTTATTCCCTGAAACGTTTATTCAGGTTTAATTGTAAGCGTAAATTGTGCCATAAGTGTTGATGACAAACGCACCGTTACTTTATGAATGCCACACTTTTTAACCGACTTATCAAAAACAATTTGACTCTTTTTAACCTTTATTCCAGCTTTATCTAGCGCTTCTATTACTTCGTTAGAACGAATTGCCGCGTACAACAAGCCACCATCGTGTGCTCGCTTTTTGATAATTATGTTAGAGCTTCTGATTGTTTCGGCCAACATTGATGTCTTGCTCGAAATGCCCTCTTTCACTCGCACAACTTTGCACTCTTTACCCCGATACATAGCTTCATTTTGCCGTGTAATCTGGACCGCTTGGCCCTTGGGAATAAGTAGGTTGCGAGCAAGGCCATCCTTGACCTTGACGATTTGGCCCTCAAAGCCAATTCCAATAACATCTTTTATGAGAAATACTTGCATGATAAATCCTTTACAAAAAAATATGCATCCATAGGGATTATGCGCCCATAAGGATTCTGATCTCAAGTATAAACAAAAAATGAATAAGTAAAATACCCGACTATCAACAAAGCGTTGTAAATAAGAGCTTATTACCCAAAGGCATAAACATTGCTGTTGTTGTATGAGAGCAGTATAAAACAGGAATATCATCACGAATACTACGATACCGTGCATACTGCCTAAACCAGCCAACGTAGGCGGTTTTTGCAAACCATGAATCGTTTATTATTGTTACAATTCCATCTGCATCATCAAGATTTATTTTAGCGATTTCCAACAAGAACTCCGAACATATCAACGGTACATATCGATATTGTGCAATTGGGCAACAGGTTTTTGCACCTCGCGCAGCACACAAACGATTCTTACTAAGAAACAACCCATACACAGATTTTTCAAAAGCCGGCAGTAACACCGACTTACTCCCTGACCAAATAATCCCAGAGCGATTCATCAGGTACATACAGTTGTACAAATTCCCCGCCACAGACTTATGCGCCCCCAGCAGTAACACCCTACCCTCAAGATGCATTGCAATTTTGTCGATGCAGCTTGAATACAGATTAATAGGAGCTTTGATTGTCGACTCAGGAGCCACAACCAGACGACAAGCTGGGTTGTCTACTGCTATCTGATCAAGAAGCCTACATAACGATTCAACAGCATCGTGTAACGGCAAATCAGGTACACAAACTACACCCGTACAGTGCAGATCAGGTACAAACGTTGTCTTATCAACACTAAGCCTCACACAGGGTCCAACCAAGAACAAAAGTAAAGCAAATGTACCAACCAACAGCGCCATTAAACTTTGATCACGCAACACCCGAGAACAGCACCAACAAATTGTCATCAACGCAAACAGCAGAACAAGCTCACCAGACCAAGAAATGACACCCAACATACTTGGAAGGTCAATAAACGTTATTAGTGGATTTACAAACGGATAACCCATCGAAGGATGAAATAATGCAAAAAGATACCTTGAGCTCAGCCACCACCACATCGCCCAACCCATAACAAACAGACCGGCTAATCGAACTCGCTCAGATGAACCAGCCCAGACAAACATACGATTAACAAGCCAAAACCAACAAGCCAAATAAAATACAGTACAAGCAACAATCAAACCAAGAATTGCAATATTAATTTGAAATGTGCCAGGCAAAATATTCAGCGCAGGGAACAGGCATGCAAAATGGCACACAAAAAAAACAATGCCCCACAAAACTTGATAGCGCAACGACGTACGGGAATTGTGCGAGCAGCACGCAAGCAGAACAAAAGAAAAAAACATCAAAGGCAAAGATAAAAAGCCCAATGTCGCAACATGGTAAATAACCGCACTCAAAGAGACCAGCAACCAGTTGTACCGCTTCACCCAACCGTCCAGCTCGAAATCACGTATTCACCACCTGGTTCAACCGTAATTGTACAGGAACCGATGGTACTAGACTCTTTGTAATCGTAGACCACCTTAAGGTTCCATATATTAGCCGAACCCTGAGCGATATCAACGCTACCCTTGCCACTGCCACCCTCTGGCCAGTCAAGTGTGTAGGAGTGCGTTGTTTGTTGTTTTTTGGCGACACGTTGTGCAGCATGCTTGAGCAGTTCAGAGGTATTACCAACGCGCCGCACATGCACTCGACGCAATGCAATTGTTTCTTGCAATGGAGCTAGCAACTGCCAGCAAGAACTCAATAAGACCGTGAGAGCCATAGTCAAACCCATAACAACCAAAAGTGCTGTTCCAGCTTTAGTGTGTGTAATAACGGCCATTGCTGATCCTCACTAGACGCTTTGTCTTCACCCCACCGGCTATCATCCAACAGGCAACATGTGACAAAAATTCATTACCTTGCTGGTCATGATACACAGCAAAGCGAACATCATCCAAGCCATTTGCCAACAAAGATGAAGAACCTCTGGACCAGGTTCCTTTTTTCTGATTAAATTTGCCACGACGTCGGAATAACGAACCTTTTTTAAAACACCACCCTCGACAAATATCATTCCCAACTTTCCAAACAAGCGAATGCTCTTTAGCCTGAACCCAGGCTGATGCGCCCGCAGGAGCCTGCGAACAGTCGCGCTCAAACAGATCGTAAGCACACAACATGTCCGATTTAATCGGAACTTGATTTACAAGCAAAGTTAATTCCTGTGTGGCACGTACCAGCAATCGTGCGCTAAATAAACACAGCAATGTAAGGAGCGCGAGATAAATCGCCACGTTCATCAAACAAAAACCAGCTTTATTTTTTTGCATTCCATTCCTGCGTAACAAACCTCATCTAACAAACCGTTTACCAATACCACTTGCGAGCGGCTGTGATGGCTGATGCAGAGTTCGGTCAAGCTGTAAATACGCTGTATTTATCTTGACCATCCAAGAGCCCAAAAATATCGCCAGCATCGCTAATACTGTACATGCGACAAGCACCTCCATTAACATAAAGCCTGCTTGCTGTGGTATACTGCGTTTGTACACAAAAAACCTTACCGATTTGGACTAATCACGTTTATACTCGTTCCGTAACCAAATCGTACAAAAAGACATGATCCGAACAAAAGAGTATCCCGATTAAACTTTGGTAACTTAAGACATGGATTCAAATATGTTAAGAAAAATTTTTACCTGTATCAGTACCTGCATTCTGTTGATTACCGCAACACCCCTACTCAGTTCTCCAGGCGCTGGTAACGCCGCTCCAACAAGCCAGTTTAGCATGCCCGCTACTGCTCCAGGAGATATCGCTGGAATGCCCATGGGAATGAATCAGCAAATCAGCGAAGAAGAACTGCAAGGATTAATGGAATTCCTTGAAGGCCTAAGCGACCAAGATTTAGAAGAACTTGCCAAAATTGGCGAAGAAGCGATGAAGGAATGGGAAGAAAAAGGCTTTGATCCAATGTCTATGTTTGACCCTGCAGCCCTTGAGCTACTGGAAGCTGAACAAAAAGCCATTGAAGAGCACCAAGCAGAACAGGACGAGCCAGAACAAGTTGATGAACAGCCAGAAACGATTACACCTAGCGTATCAATAAATGCCCAAATAAAAATTGAAATGCTTCTGAAGTCAGCAATAAAGCACATTTCAAACCTTCAGCACAAAGCCTCAATACACGACGAAATTGCAGCAGAACTTATTGCGATGGACTCATCGTTGATGCTGGTAAATTCATACCTACGCGTATTGCTAGATCCACGCTTAATCAAAGAGTTACAAGGCAAAGAATCAGAGCCGCTACACCAGCTTATTGAAGAGCTCGCAACGATACTAAACAAGTATGAGTCTGCTGTTGAATGGGCACAACCTAGTACAGATGAAGATGACCCGTACGCAATACTGGCCTTACAATACAATGCAACTCAAGATGAAATCAAACAGCAGTTTGAGTCGCTCAAGAACAAGTTATCATCGCAAGAGATAACAAAAGATCTAAAGGCCAAAAACTACACTCAAAAAGCTATAGACCAAGAAATTAAAAATGCAGCACGCTCAATGCGCCTGTACAAAGAAGCTTACGACACTCTAAGTGACCCTGCCGAAAAAGCCGCTGTTGACCAACAACTTGCACGCAACATGGCCGGCTACAAACTTAGTAGCATTGCCAAAGATGCTCTAACAGCTCTTGCACAAAAGCTTGAAACCATCTTTATCGAGAACGGATTGATCGAAAAACTAGAACAGTTTTTCAAATCATACGAGCCTAAAGCTTTAGCCATTCGTAAAGAAGTAGAAAAAATTGTAAAAAAAGCCCAGCAAGACCTCGCTCGCATAAGCAAGCATCGAGGAGTTAGCCATAGTCCAGGTGATCTGGGGAACTACGACTCAAACGATTATTTAGGTGACCGTAGTCATGAACGTGAAAGCGATTATGACGGATACCCTGATTACAGTGACTACGGTAGATACCAAGATGATTCACGTGACTACCCAAGCCGAACCAAGACCGATAGCCCAAGCGAAGATGAACCAAAAAAGCAATACTCTCAAGCCAAGGATGGCGATAAGGTAAAGCAATCTGAAAATCATGATCAGATAACTCGCGCTATCGAACTTGTTAATGAGCAGCTAAAGGGCATCGAAAGCTACATGAGCACCTACACCAAGACAAATAAAAGCAGCATGCTTCAAGACGTCAATGGTGGCAAAAACATTGAGAGCATAAAAACAGCTTTTGCAGAGCAACTCAACATTGAAGGTATCACGTACAACGCAAGCGCCGTTCATCATGCTATTTCAGCTCAATCAGACAAAAACCTCAAGAAACAGTACCAGAAACGCTGGAACAATATTCTCAAAAAGCACAGCGCAATAATTGATCAACTACAACAGATAGAAAAAGCCCTGGAAGTTAAAGTACCACCAACAAAGATGCCCGCAGACAAGCAGAATGCTTCACAGCAACTTTACCAGATGATTAAGTCAGTAACGGCAGTGCTCGTTGAGAAGCCACGAACAGAATCCCTAGAACCCCTACGTGAGCCGCAAACTCGCCGTGGACCATCAACTGAGCCTATGTCTGTACCAGAGTTGATCAATTACATTGATTCTCAGATGAGTGAAATTGATAAAATTGTAAAATCCACACCTGCAATAAAAACAGAAGCAGAACTTCAAAATCTTGTTAACCTCATGTTACCTAATCTTGTTGAAATCAATAAAGCAGTTAATCAGCTCAAAATTAACATCAAAACAGACGCCGAACGTAATGCTTACAAGACTCAAATTCTTGCCAAGCACAAAGATGTCATCAATCTCTTAGAGGAAATAGCCAATAAGATTCCCCCAAAAAGTGATCCTCAAAATATTAAAGATGGAATGATCGAACTCATAAATGAGCTAAAAAACCTTGTACCAGAAAAAGCTTCCAAGCTCTTCGTTAAGACTTCTGACATGCAAGCCGAACTTACTAAACTGACCCCAGAATTAAGTCAGATATCTTTCGATTACTATAAAGATGGAAATTCACACATCATTGTTGAAGCAGTAAAAGATGCAGTTGCCCAACTCAAACCGGGTTGGTTTACTACCGACACCACTACTGATGAATACAAAAAGGCAAAGGCGTTCATTGTCAGTGAATCATCAAGCAAACCAAGCATCCTTTTGAAAACACTCAAACCTATTGCCGATATTCTCGATACGCTAGACCCTTCAGATGCTAAAATCATAGGCTTTTCAACAGATGAGCGTACAAAGTTGTACATCGTAAACAAAAAGCTCTCTGACAATCTAGGGAAAGTATTTAAAGCACTTGAAAAAATTTCTGAAAAAACAGTAGATGAGCAAAAACTAATTCATTCTATTCAACAGAATATTTTTGGCCAAGGTGGAGTTAGTTCATTTTTCTGGCGCTGGATAAGCAAAGCAAAGAATATATTCTCGTAAATAGTCATTCACTAGGGGCCCGGACGGGCCCCTAACCACTCTTCTTAAAAATAAATATTCTTTTATTTTTTCTTTGTCTTCTTGCTTAGAACTTGTCCGAAAAATCAAATTAAGTAAAAGTCCCCATCAACCCTAAAGAACCCATTCCTTGCCTGGCCTGCGAAGCCTTTTGCGAAGACGGAAGCAACCCCTCGCTAAAAATTTAGATATTTGCTTGTAAGAAAACAAAGCATGAAAGTTAGCTCGATCCGTCTACGCTGGACAAGGAGGACATGCAAGAAAGGGAAAAAAATTAAAGATAGATTTGTAAGAGTGAGGGTTGTTAGGGACTTGGTACAAAGCCCCTAACGAAAAGATTAGTAGTAAAACAAAGTTATAAGTATTAGAGGCCTTTACACAAGTCCAGAACACCGTTCACATAACTCTTCTTGGCCAATATGTAGATGCCAACATCGTGGACACTTAGTCCCCTGAATAGGCTCAATCTTAATCCAAACCCCATTCGCACTACTTGCTTCCAATCCAGCCTTATCAGTTACAAAACTGAACTTAGAAACAACGCACAGCTCCTTAAATAGGTCATCTGGTGACTGTCCCGTTGTTTTTTCAACTGTTTGTAGTAATTGAATAAGCTCTTCGTTCTCCGATAGCTTTGGATCAAGATAGCAGGTAATAGCTGCTTCTAGCGGATGCTTAACCGTTCCTTGCTCTCGCAGCAACTCAATCGACTTGAGAAGCGCTGGACGCAATTGATTAACGATGTAGGACCATGCTTGACGATGACGCTCAACGTAAACCGCCTGATCATCTTGCGAGCCACTAGCACGGTACGCTTGTACCCATCCATCAGGTGCTTTTTCAAACAACTGCAGATGAATAGAATCAGTTTTGTTTGCTTGAGAAAAATCTGATAACGATTCAGCCGTAAACGACATAATCGGCGCCATCAAACGAATCAACATATTCAAAATATGCCACATCGCTGTTTGTGCGCTGCGACGCTTAAGGCCATCAGCCTGCTCAACGTACAAACGATCTTTAATGACATCCAAGTAAAATGAGCTTAAATCTTTGGAGCAATAATCTGCCAATTCATGAAATACAGCCGTAAATTCGATCTTGCTATAGGCTTTATGCATTCGTTTATCAAACGCACTCAAAACATCCAACGCGTACAGATCAACTTCAAGCATCTTCTCAAATGCAACACCATCACGTTTAATATCAAAGTCATAAAGATTAGAGAGCATAAATCTACAAGTGTTACGAACCTTGCGGAATAACTCTTTAACATTGGCAACCAACGCGTCAGACATAATCGCATCACCGGCATAGTCGATACTTGCGGCCCAAAGGCGCAAACCGTCCATACCAATTCTGTCAGCCAACTCTTTGGGTGTAACAACGTTACCAACAGACTTGGACATCTTTTTGCCATGCGAATCCACGGTATAGCCGTGACTCAAAATTGCCTTGGTCGGCGAACAGCCGTTTATAGCCATACTTGAAAGTAAGGAACTCTGGAACCAACCGCGATGTTGATCAACACCCTCAAGATACAAATCAGCCGGATGAGCCAACTCACTATTAGTTTTTAAAACAGCCTCGTGACTAACACCAGCCTCAAACCAAACATCAAGAATATCAGTCTCTTTACGGAAGTCACTTGCCTGGCACTCTTTGCACACAAGCCCTGGAGCCAATTCATCAACTGATACTTCTGACCAAAAATCAATACCCTGCTTTGCAATTCCTTGTACAACTTTTGCGATCAAATCAGAATCTAGAACCGTCTGGTCACAAGAATTACAGATTAGAGCGGGAATCGGAACGCCCCATTGACGCTGACGAGACAAGCACCATTCCCAACGGCTACCAACCGTTGCATACAAAAAATTCCTGGTCGGTTCTGGGTAGAATTTAATTCCTTCTTTAACCGTCTTTAACGAACGTTTCTGTATATCATTAGCACGCAGATCAAAGAACCATTGCGGAGTCGCTCTAAAAATAAGCCCGTTGTGGCAACGCCAGCAATGTGGGTAAGAGTGTCGCAATGATTTTTTCAGGAACATTGTCCCTGTTTCAATTAACTTTTTGATAACCCATATCTGCCCATCAGCAACCGGCATGCCTGTAAGCTCTTGCGGTTGAATATCTTGGGTATAGCTGCCGTCATTACTGATTGGAGAGTAGATCTCAAGCCCATGCTTGGTTCCCAACTCATAATCGATAGGACCACACCCCGGCGCACTGTGCACACAAGCTGTTCCACTTTCTAGCTCAACTGAATGGTCAAGAATTGTTGGAACCTGAAGCCCCTTAACAAACGGATGATGCGATTTAGCATCAACAAGCTCGGAGGAAGTAACAGAACGCAAAAGTTTAAACTCTTTTTCAGATACTTTCTCAATTGATGGCAATAAAGCTTTGGCAAAAATAAGGTACTGGCCATCGACTTCATAAAGCCCATACTCAGCACTTGGATGCAGAATAATTGCTCTATTAAGTGGCAACGTCCACGGTGTTGTAGTCCAAACAAGAAAGCTTATCGGCTTGTCTGCAAACTCTGTAAACAACTTTTTTTTGATTTCTTGATCAAGTTCAAACCTAACGTAAACAGAAGGATCTTTGCGATCAGCGTATTCAATTTCGGCTGAAGCAAGCGTTGTTTGGCACGAAGGGCACCAAGCAACTGTTTTGTTTTTACGCTCAATAAAGCCCTGTTCAACCAAATCGCCAAACGCCTTGACGATGCTGGCCTCGTACTGTGGATCCATTGTAATATATGGATTATCCCAGTCCATCAAAACGCCAATGCTCTTGAACGAGCTACGCTGAATATCAATCCATTTTTTGGCATACGCACGACAGGCATCACGCAATGCTTTGCCCGTCAGACCTTCTTGCTCTTGTACGACTTTGATCTCAATCGGCAAGCCGTGACAATCCCAACCAGGTTTAACAGGTACATGCTTACCGGTCATACGGTGATATTTAGTTATGATATCTTTTAGCACAATGTTGTACGAATGACCCAGGTGTATGTCACCATTTGCATACGGTGGACCGTCATGCAATATAAATTTTTTTGCACCTTGATTGTGCGTGTACGAGCGTTCAAAAAGATTTTCTTTGCTCCAACGCTCCACCATCAATGGATCGTTTTCTTTGCTCTTAGCACGCATAGGAAAATCTGTACGCGGAAGGTTCAGCGTATCTTTGTAAGAAGACATTCTGTCTGGTTCTCCGGTAAAAAACTTAAATATTTATTTTATAGTATACCCTGCACACTCAATCTGCGCACCCTACAAATAGTGTGGCATCACAAAAATAGGCTTTACAAGTAACAATCAATCACTATAAAATGAGTTTGCAAAAGGGACAAGCTATTAGCTTTAGTCGGAGAAACACAATGATGACCACAAAAAAAATGGGCGTTATTATAGCACTGAGCCTCTTCTGTTCAAGCACTATGCTAAACGGATATAAGAAAAAAGGTGATCGAAGTTATCGATTTACAGCAAGTTCGGCTTACAACAGCACAGTTGCCCTATCAGCGGTCAAGCCCAAAGATAAAAACTTTATAGATAACGCGCTTGACTTCGTTGATAACTTAATCCCATTCGGAAAATACCCCCAAAAAAATAAAAAGCTAAAAACCAAACTCAATCAATAAAAATATTTGCCTGACTAAACAAGCACCCTAACAACTAAAGACAAGCATGGCCCCAACAAAACTCACAAAATCAGCTATCGGTGTATGGGGCTTTGGCGTCACAGGCCAGGCAGCTGTACGGTTTTTACTAAGGCAAAACGCCGATGTAAGACTGTACAATCAAACACCCGTAAATCAAGCCAATGTGCAAGTCTATGCGCCTGACCAGCTAGATGGTTTTTTAAAAGATTGCGATTTAATTATACCCAGCCCTGGCATTGACCTACACCCTTACCAAGCATACAAACACAAGTGGCTTAGTGAGATTGATCTATTTGCACAGCACTGGCACAAGCCGGTCGTCGCAATAACCGGTACCGTCGGCAAAACAACGGTTACCACCCTTTTAACAAATGCATTAAAGCAGCTTGGAATACAGGCCAAAATGGCCGGAAATGTCGGTACCAGCATGTTAGACATGCTTGAACAGCAAGATCAGATCGATATCGCAGTTGTTGAACTTTCAAGCTTTCAGTTGGAACATGCAAAACATTTTGCACCTGATGTTGCCGTCATTACCACCCTACTACCAAATCATCTTGACAGGCACATAACCTTTGAGGCTTATCAAAGCGCTAAGTGCAATATTTTTACGCACCAGAAAGCTAATCAAAAATGCCTTGTTCCACCCAAACTTCTTGAAGCAACAAGTGCTAGCCCAGCAGAAACTTTTTGCATTACACCCACAACAAAAGTCCCTAACAAAAACATCCCCACCTATCACTTTGACCAGAATCAAGCAGTTATTTTTAGCAATGGCTCGACACACAAACTAATCTGTTCACAAGAGCTACCCACAACCACCTTTGCTCACAACTGGCTAATAACTTGTTCCGTCCTTGATACACTGGGCTACAAAATTCCTGATCTTACAAAACTCGCAGGTCAAACCTACTCAACGCTAGAGCATCGCCTTGAATTTGTAACAAAAATCAATGGGGTCAAAATATACAACGACTCCAAGGCAACCGTCCCGGCCGCAACACTTGCCGCGCTCAAACAGTTTGTAGGCCAAAAGGTAACCCTGATACTGGGCGGCACTAGCAAAGGCGTAAAGCGAGCAGGAATGATTTGTAAGTTTGCCAGCAAAGTTGAATCTGTTGTTCTGTTTGGCTCAGAGCGTGAACAACTAGCCCTCTGGTGCCAGCAAAACAACATCTCTTATCAAACATCAGCCTCACTTGAGCATGCCGTCGACCTAGCGCTTGCATCACCAAATAAAAGCGACATTCTGCTGTTCTCGCCCTCTGGTGCCAGCTTTGATTTATTCACAAACTATAAAGAACGGGGTAAACAATTCAAAGCGCTGATTCAGGCGGCACAACGATAAAAACCGTTGCTCTTTTTTTTGCTTCATCGTTATGGTGGTATTAATCAAATATTAGGATACCGATGAAACATGCAAAACAGCGCCAGGCCACCTACTACAAACTAACTCTGCTGATCAGCAGTATGCTCTGTATTATCGGCTTAATTTTTATTTATTCGGCAAGTTCAGCCTTCGCACTTGAGCGAATCGGCAATGCACACTTTTATGTCCGTAAACAGTCTTTCGGCTTCCTGCTTGGTATAATTATCTTAGGATTCACCTACTGCATACCGTTTGGCCTTATCCAAGCACTAGCACCCCTTATTTTTGTCGGAGCACTATTCCTAACAGGTATTACCCTAATTCCTGGAATTGGGCGTACAGTGCATGGCTCCAGCCGTTGGATTTCGCTATTCTTGTTCAACTTCCAACCTGGTGAACTACTAAAAATCGCATTTATGTTGGCGGTTGCAAGGTTATGCGCAAAGACAACTCCAGCAACCTTTAAACTAAAAAAAGTGTTGCCTCCAACATTAATTCTCTTAATTCCAGCATCACTCATTCTGCTCAAGCAGCCAGACTTTGGAACATTTGTAATGTTGGTTACAATCACCGCATCGTTTCTTTTTGTTGCAGGAATGTCGACACGCCGTTTTGTAATAGCCTCGGGTATAATGCTGCCAATACTTGCAACATTGATCGCCTTGCGGCCTTACCGTGTAAAAAGAATACTTACCTTCCTAGACCCTTGGAAGAACCCGCAGGGTGCCGGTTTTCAGATTATACAATCACTCATCGCAATAGCCTCAGGAGGCCTTTACGGACAGGGGATCGGATTTTCTAAACAAAAATTCTTTTACCTACCGATGCAGCACACAGATTTTATTTTCTCAATAATTACCGAAGAATCCGGATTAATTGGCGCAATGATAATCATAATTAGTTTTGTGGCATTGATTTATCTGATCATGCGCATCGCACTTTTAGCGCAAAATAGATTCGCTTTTTTTGTCGCCTTAGGGAGCGCAATCATACTTGGGACACAAGCAGCAATAAACATCGGCGTTGCACTTGGAATGCTACCCACAAAGGGAATAAGCCTGCCATTTGTAAGTTATGGAAACTCTTCTTTGATAAGTACATTATTAATGATCGGGCTTGTTGGAGCAAGTATCCACGCAAAGCCCGATCAAGCTACTTAATTAAGATTTGCCCCAATTCATCGCAAGATCAACAAGCAATCTAACTCCAGCACCCGTTGCTCCGTTACGGTAATAGCTACGTCCTGGAACATCAAAAGCCGTTCCTGCAATGTCCAAATGAACCCACGGAGTATCACCAACAAAATTCTTTAGAAAATGTGCTGCTGTGATTGTCCCAGCCAATATTTTGCGGTTACCAATGTTTTTAATATCGGCTACATCACTTTTGATTGCTTGACTGTAATCATCATCCAAAGGCAGCGCCCAAACATGATCACCAGAGCGACTACCTGCCTGTTTTACACTATCGGAGAATGATTCATGTTGGCTCAACAAAGCACTGTAAAAAGGCCCCAAGGCGTATGCACAGGCACCGGTTAAGGTAGCCAAATCAATAACAGCATCAGGCTTGTATTGTTTTATAACATACGAAAGAGCATCGGCAAGTACCAGACGACCTTCTGCATCTGTGTTAAGAACCTCAGCAGTCTTGCCGTTGTAAAACTTAAGAATATCTCCTGGCTTTGTTGCCTTACCACTAGGAAGATTCTCTGAAAGAGGTGCTATACAAATAACATTCACCTCAGGCTTAAGAGTTGCAAGTGCTTGCATACTCGCAAACACGGCAGCCGCACCCGACATGTCTTCCTTCATAGTCTCCATGCTCGAAGGTGGCTTAAGGCTAAGACCACCAGAATCAAAGGTAATTCCCTTACCTACAAAAGCCAAAGTTTGTGCATCATCGCTGTAATGATACTCCATCACAACCAATTGACAGTCACGATCAGAACCACGAGAAACACCAACAAGTCCTCCCATGCCCATCTCTTCAGCCTGCTTCTCATCAAAAACAGTAATTTTTAGGCCACCGCTTTTTGCAATTTCTCTTGCTTCATTTGCAAATGATTCCGGCCACAATGCGCTTGGTGGTAGGTCTATCCAATGACGTGCAGCATTAACGCCATCTGAGACAGCCACACCGTAGACAACAGCCTTCTGTGCTTGCTCTAGCGACTCTTGTGCAACAACTAAACGTAGTTCAATATTTTTAAAGACTTTTCTATCTACGTCTGTTCGGTAAGCATCAAAAGCATAGGATGCCATGCGAGCAGTAATTACCGTTTGCTGTATCAAGTAAGCAAGGTCACCAGGGTATTGACTTGAATTTGGAGCAAGCAGTGCAACAGAAGCGATTTTGTGCTTCTGACAAAGTTTAATGATCGAGCCTAGCGTGCGACGATACTTCTCGATGTCACGGTTACCATCTTTGCCAACTTTGCCAAGACCAGCAACCATAATATAATTAACCTGCTCATCCTTAACGAATGGGAAGGCTGCCAACTGACCGACTTTGCCCTCAAACTTATCCTGAGCAAGAAGGAGCTTTATACCCTTAAGGCTTTGGTCAATATTCTGAGCATCAACAGACTCAATAGCCTGTCCCTGCTCAAGCAAGATAACCGTAGCCTGGGCGCCAGCATCAAAAGAGCTTGTTCCTGCAATAACATTTGTTTTTAGCATTGTTATGATTCCTTCATATAGTTTGATGTACCCCTTTACGATAATAAAAAATCGCTTAGTATGCGAATAAAAAAAGAGGCGCGCTTTGTGATAAAGCGCGCCTCTTAATTTTAATTGTTTATCAGCAAAAGCTACGCTGCAGCTTTTGAGCTATCTCCTGTGGTTGAAGATGTTGAAGGAGTAACAAGCCGATACCAAACTTTGATGCTCTTAACTCTACCGGCATATATTCGACCGTTAGCATCAATATCTTCTTCCTTAGCATCGGAATCGTATGAGTACCAGTCAGATTTTTTTCCAAGACCCAGGCTCTGATACAACTCTGCTTCTGGCTTAAGCTCAATTTGATGCTTAATCTTCAAGTAAGTTGTATCTGCCTTGCTAGCCTTACCAACCGGTATTGCCTCATCACCAATCTTGGTTAGAATGTCACCGCTGTTAAGGTCTATAAGATCGTCTGCCTTAACTGTTGCCATAATAACATCACAATCAGACTTTTTGAGCTTAATCAAGACACGTTTGTTAGCATCGTCGTAACACAGCTGAGGCACTCTTGTCTTGCTTACATGCGCTGGAATGTCTTTGTAACCAGGCTGATTTTTGTCCAATGCAACCGACGTACCAGTAACCGAATTGTAGTTTTTGATAAGTGGCACAAGAGAGTCACCAATCAGGAACTGACCCCAATAATAGTACAACCTACGCATAAGTTGACGACCAAAGAACTCTTTATCATACAGATAGTTGAGCTCGTAATTAGCCGCCGTACCACCACCAGAGAGTGGTAGCTTTACATTATTAAGCGTCAACTTCAGATAATCTGATTTAGTATCAGAATCGGTTTTAAGCTCCAACTTACCTGTAATAGGTTTGAGCTTCTGACAGCGCACACTTTTAGGATACATATTATAGTTATCAATATGATCGGTAGTCCCATCTCCCGCAGCCTCATCAAAGGTCGCATCGTCACCAGTTAACTGACTACCTGTAAAGTAATCTGTTACCTGACATATAACCTCAAAATCACTTAACTGGACCGTCAACGGCTTTTTGTAGCCATTTTCATACACTTGCTTGGTG
>Ga0209045_1000214_pt1 | contig 72920 bp, 52 predicted proteins | sample SaaInlLV_10m_DNA_4_FD_184664 | JGI IMG/M metagenome (GOLD analysis project Ga0209045, IMG submission 184664) | Marine microbial communities from expanding oxygen minimum zones in the Saanich Inlet - Saanich Inlet SI072_LV_200m_DNA (SPAdes) (version 2) | ecosystem: Environmental > Aquatic >...
TTGCGGTCACTCCTTACTTGCTGGCTTGCACTGTTCGGCGCCCACCTGAGACACTGCCAATATAGCGCTAACCGCCTGCGCCGCAACAGGTGCCATGGCATTCTGCCCGCTTAAGTTGACGGCATTGCCCCCTGGGGAGCGTCGTTCTGTGGTGGACGGGTCGCGACGGCATCGCCGATGTGACCGTGCGCTGGCCCGGCCCGGTGGAACGCCGTGTCGACATCATGGGGAACACCATGCCCAGGAGCCAAACGACACGTGTGAGCTGGGAGCCGACCTACACCCACGTTAAGGCGTCCGCCACGGAAACGTTGGCAGCTGTCCAGAACGCCCGGGTCACGGAGTTGCACGCGGCAGTTCCGCTGGCAAACGCTACACAGGATCTCAGTCACGGCGTGCCGGTCATGCCGGACTACGTGGCTCCCGACGAGAACGCCGCAGGCGTATTCACCATCGATCTGTCCCCCTCCTGCAACATGGGATTCGCAGATGATACCGCGGGGGACGGTCGGGGCGGCTGGTCCGACGAAGGTCCACTGAATGATATGCGCTGTCTGCCCCCGGGCAAACGCCGTTTCTACGGGGTGCCTTTCGTGATCATCGATCCGGCACTCAACAAGGGGAAGAGCGTTATCACACTGCGTAGCAGGACATCGTCTCAGACGCTGCCTGAATCCGTGGCCGTCACGTTCGCGCCGCGGCGCTGCCGCGCCCTCTATTTCCTGCATGCCTCAGCCTGGGGAACACCGGGTGAGATTGGGGAATACACCGTGACCTATGCCGACGAACAGATCGCCCACCTGCCCTTGACGATCCCGGGAAATACCGGGAACTGGTGGACACCCCCTCAAGATGGGGAAACCGGGAGAACAGTGCCGGTCCGGGTCGACAATACCCCCTCAGGCACACCGGAATGGCGCTACCTGCGCGTGTGGGAGTGGCAGAATCCGAGACGGAACGTCCCGATCCATCGGATTGACGTCCACGCCGGCAAAGGCAAGCAGATGCCGATCCTCATCGCGGTGACCGGTGTGTGAGTAGAAAACGGCAAACGGAGATAGCCAAATGAGGAAAATCTCGATCGCTCTGACAATAACCGTCGCCCTTCTGCTTAACGGGTGTCTGCTGACCAAAGTGGTGAGTGTCCCTCTACGCGTCGGCGGGGCCGTCATCTCCATCGTTCCGTTCGCCGGCAACACCGCTCATGACGCCATCGATGAAGCGGCGGAGGCTGTCGATGAACTGCCCTTCTGAGTGCCGCTAGTGGTCCGCGAGACACCGCAGAACGCCATCGGCAATGCGGGAACCGATATCAAGAAATGTACTGATCTCGAGGACGTGATCCCCGATGCAGTTGTACGGCGTCTCGAACGTCAGCGCAGGAATGCCGAACTGCTGCTGGAACACGGTCGTGAACTTCCCGTTGTCATCAAAACGACCGGGGTAATTCGGGATCCGCTTGAACTCTGACCAGGCGAACTCTCCCAGAGACTCTCCGATGGCATCCGCCCACGGTTCCTGGGCCCGGTACCGCGCTGCATCCGACGACAGGAAGGTGTAGACACCCGCGTCTTCCGCACCGCCCGGAGAATGAAAATCCAACGCTATCGCAGGCGTGCAGCGAGACGCCCAAAGCCGCATGTCACGCGTCGTTTCCTGGACTTCGTGCCGCATCGGGACGCGCCCCCAGGCCCGATTGAGATCCCAGGGAAAGGGGTCCTTCCCGTAGTCTCCCTCAACAGTGCCGTCCACATTCGTCATGGGGACCGCCCAAACGACCGGGGCCTCGTCACCAAGCTGCCCCATCCGCTGCAGGAACCCATGGCATACCCAGGCGCCAGACATTTCGGACGCATGCTGGTGTGAAATGCAGTAGATTCCCGGACGCTCCGATTGGGGATGCCCGTAGCTGTTTGCCACCCGAACCAGAGGACGCCCTTTCTGGCTGACCCCGATGACGTCCGAGGTCAAAGCCCCCTGCGAGCTGGCGATCAACTCGGAGACCTCCTCAGGGCCGTGTGGAAAGCAAAACGCAAACGTCGCCGATGAGGCAAGTACGTCCACATCCCACACGAAGGACACACGCCCGTCGGCGTGCTTGCGTGTACACCCGCCGGGAAGACGGTCCCACTCTCCCCCTTCACAGCGGAGAACAGGCCGTATCCGCTCAGCCGCGCCTGGGCCGATTCCGAGCATTCCCGAGGGATTGTCAAGAACCATGCGGCAGCGCAACGGGGCGCTCTCAACACTGATGTTCAGATGGAACCAAAGACGCTCTGTTCCGCCGTGGGGATCTGCCGTGAAGTGAACATCAGGGATGCCGCCCTCCTGATCAACCACGTGGATACAACAGGCGTTGCCATGGTCCATGTTGGTACGGACAGTGATCATGGTGCATAATCCCGGTTGTTGTTTGGGAAATCAACGGTGCGCCGCCGCCCCAACGCCACGCGTGTTGTCCTGAGGAGCAGGCGTGCTGACACGTTAGCGCAGCTGCCCCTGCTCGTCCACAGGGCATCACCTGAAGCCCGGGCGCCACTGCAGCTACGGGGAACCGCACTGCTTGAGCGGGGTCACAGGGGAATCGGGCCGTGTTCACCGGGAGAACAGATCACCGTTCGTGAGTCAGCATGGGCACGGCACGACCGATCCGGATGCCCACAAGGAGAAATCGCATATGGCCAGCCAACAGATACCCGTTATCCTGCACGGCGTTACCGGCCGGATGGGCGATGTCGCTCATCGGGCCCTACGACATATCATTGACAGTGGCGGAGTCCGAATTCGAGGCGACACCTTCATGCCCGTACCGATCGGTGTGGGAAGGAGCCACGACAAGTTGGCCGGCTACGCTTTGGAAAACAACCTGGAGCTCTTCGTTACCGATGTCCGCCAGGCGCTGGAAACGGCGAGTAAGATCAATCCAGCCTTCACGGTCTACCACAACGCCGTGGCGACTGGAGCCCGACTTCGGATGGTGGAAGACATTCTCCCCCTCCTCGACCCCGCCACGACCGCCATCTTCTGCGAAAAACCCGTGGCGGCCAACTACGCGGAAGGCAGGACCATCGTCGAAGCGCTGGAACGAGGGCGCTTCCTGCACGGTGTTGTCCATGACATGATTGAGACGCCGGGAATCCGCAAAGCCCTCGAGCTCGTCCCGCGGATCAGACCCATTCACTGCAACATGGTCTTCGGTTACGAAGTCGGATCCGGGTTCGGCGACAACACCGACTTCCATGGCCAAAGACCGGACTTCAACTGGGTGTTCAGGGATGCCGGTGGGGGAGTCATTCTTGACATGTGCCATGAGGCCTACGTGTCACACGCCCTGTTCGGGGCGACCGATCGAGTCAGCGCCGTCGCCAGACTGCTCATCCCCAGGCGACGGACATCCGCCGGCGATGGTGCCATCGCCTGCGACGTGGAAGACTACGTATCGATACGCCGGGAACACGCCAGTGGCGTGGTGAACAACTCTGTCTGGACCTGGATGAGACGCGTCAATTCTGAATTCGGCCCACTCGAAATCACGGTGGAAGGTACCGAAGGCACCCTCGTTTTCGGCCTTCATGGCCTGAAACTGCAGTGGAAGGAATCTGCCCCAGCCGTGCGCTGGAAAGACTCCCTGGCCGGCAAGAAAATCTCCTGGCGCGAGTACTGGGAGTACGCCGACGTGGAGAAGCGCAACCCGTTCGCCGTTGAACTGGAGCGTTTCATCCGCTGCCTGGTGTTGCGCGAACCCTATCCCTACACAGCTACGGTAGCCTTGGACTGGCTCGGCGAAGTCGAAGCCATCTACGAAAGTGCCGCGATGGACGGGATGCCGTGCAGTCACGATCATTTCCTCCACTATCCCGATCGCGTCCCGGACGGATGGGAGCCCGAACGCCTTCAAGACCGCTACGGCGCTGTCGGTGAAAGCGATTGAATCAATCCGACCCACTGACCTGCAGGAAACGCCCGACGAGTAGCTGAAGAGAGAAGAAAGCAGGCGGATGCCGATAGCCCCCCAGAAAACAGTCGACGACATCCGCCTCTGTGACTTCACCAGCCGAGTCACGAGCAAGCCTGTCCTGGCTACCACCGCCATGTATGGCCCATGGCTCCCAAGCGGTGAGTTTGACACGGCCAGCTACCAAGCCCTCCTGCGCGATGTGCTGGAACACGACTCGGTCCCGGCAACGAACGTCGACACAACCTGGGCCCAATACAACGACTGGTCACTCGTCTGCGAAATCGTCCGCACCAGTGCCCAAGTGGCGCTGGACTACGTCGACCGAATCCCATCCGAACGTCCGCTCCTCGTAATCGGTCTCAACACCAACGGGCTGGCCCTCAGTCCCAGGGAGATACCGGAAGCCATACGGCGGAACATCGAGGACCTAAGCGACATTCTCGCCGAGGAAGGGCTGACGCGCGTCCGCTATATGCCGGTGCCCGACCATCGCCTCATCGGGCAGCCCAGGGCCGTCAAGGTCGATGTCTACCGAGAAATCGGCAAGGTCGTCGCCGATGCCACAGACCACGGTCTTGTGCTCTTTGAGCTCGACATCGGCATCCCAAACTTCGGCAGCGACTTCAACCTGTCCGACATCGGGGAAATCCTCACTGCCGTTCCTGAAATCCAGGAATACAAAAGTGCGGTGATCGCACCCAAACCGGGGCAATGGTCCTACGACTACGATTTCCGTGACGATGTCGCACGGATTGCCCTGGTTGAGCAGGTGGCGCCGGATCGCGTCCAGTTCTCCACCGGCAACGACTGGTGCATCTCCCTGGCCCGCCTGGGAGCCAATCTGCCCCGTTTCGGCTATTTGCTGGGGGCAAGCCAGATGTCGCCCCAACTCTTCCGCCTCTGGCGTGAGCTCATCGAGGCCGATGACCCCGCCGCACTCCCTCTCGAGCAGGATCTCCAGAACGCAGCCAGAGACTTCTGGACACCGGGCAACGTCGGCATCTACCGACACTATGTCGCCATCCTCCTCGCCTTGACCGAGAAGATCGCTCACGCCCTTCCGCACCCGAACTGCGATGCCCACTTCCAGGTCCGTCCGGAAGACTACTGGTTGCCACTGAAACACGCGCTCCGACTGGGGCTGGTCCCCAGGGAAGACGCCGCCGCCCGAGCTCGAGCAGTCATTCCGGGGGCCTCTGACATGCCCAGGCACGCACTGGCAGAGAAAGTGCGACTGCTGGGCTGACTCGCCTCGCGGAACAGTCGCAGGCTTCTTCAGTGGCCGAGAAGTCACACACAGGGGGGGAAATCACGGTGCCGAGGGTTACAGTGACCAGCTCGTAGAACCGCGCTCGCGCGCGCTCCCGTTCGCATAGAGAGGCACGGGAGCCGTGTATCGGCGATTGGTCAGACGTGAAAGGTACCATTGCGGCAACGCAGATTATGTGGCGAACAGACGGTTCCCCGAGACAGACCAGTTGTCCCTCTCTCCTCCACCAATCCCAAGGCGGCAGTAAAGGCGTGGGATGGCGTCATCTCCGTGCCGCAACCCTCCTTGCCGTCTGGAGCTGCGCAATCGCGGCCTGCCTGAGTGAGCTGCGAGCCGAGGAACTCCAGATCGCGGGAACTGCTTTCCGAGTCGACCGTTCGGTTCGGCGCCAGACTTACCAGCTAACCTGGCCCATCAATCCCATCGCCAGCAAGACCGCGGAAGAGACCGACCTGGCCTTTGTCTTCGCTTTCCGATCCCCAACCGACTTCTGTCGCGTTGATCTCTCGGTCGAAGGCTGGCGCGTCACGCGCCATGGCCCGGAAGGAGAAAAGCTCCTCGGAGCTGGGAGAACCGCCCTTCCGCCGAAGCAACCCCTGCAGGAATTCGTACTCAAGAGATTCCGCAATCGACTCACAGGGATCCTCGGAGGGCACCATCTGTTCCGTCTCTTTGACGCCGCGGAAGGACGTGGGAAGACCGCGAGCAGGGGGACCGCAGAAGGCAGGATCGGCGAAGCCAAACTCCAGGCCCTCGCCAAATCCGACATGGTGTTCCGAGACGACTTTATGCGATCCCCGGAGGAGAACCAGAATGGTGTGTGGGAAACGCTAAGGGGAACCTGGAAGCTGCAGTCGTTTGCAGACCAATGGAAGGGGGACTCCCCCCTGGATCCCATGAACTCTTCCCGGAATGCGAACCCGTTTGTCTACCGCGGGACAGGCACGCCTGAAGCCGTGGCGCTGGCCGGCTACCCCTTCTGGGATGACTTGGCTGGAGCCGTCTCCGTACGTTGCCTCGGAGGAAAGGCTGCCTGGCTGTTCAGCTATCGCGGCCCCGACGACTACTATGCACTTCGCTGGGAGCCCACCAGCCACTGGGAGCAACCGGCCAGGTTTGCGCTTGAGCGAATGCGGGCTGGTGAGAAGACGGTCCTGGCCGAGCTCCAACTCAAAGGACAGACAGAGCAATGGTACCGAATCGGCATTGAACGTCGAGGCCCAGACATCACTGCGTTGTTCCAGGACGTGCCCGTGATCCGGATCAGGGACGCAACCTGCATCGGTGGGCGATTCGGCCTGCAGGCCTTGGGTGGCGACGTCGACTTCGACGACATAGACGTAGCGCCAAGCACTGTCAAACCCTTGGAAGAAACAGCATTCCGCAGGCGATCATGGCGCCGCCCCCTGCGACGGTGGGAGTTCGTGGAGGACGGGATCCGCTGCCTTCCCGGAGGATGGTTTGGCGGGGAAGCCCTTCTGGCTCTCGGGCTGAGCGAATGGACCGGCTACCGCCTCGCGGTGACCGTCGAAACGCCGGCGCGGTCGGCCTCGACAGTCGGGATTTCGTTCGGTGTCAACGCCCGGGAAAGCACCTCTTTTGAGTGGGAAAGCGCCAGGAAGAAGGGCGCCGAACGACGGTTGAGCGTTCGGGCCGGAGAGAGCAGGGACCTGCTGGGAGAGGCCCAGGGGGGATACGAACCGGGCAAAACCCTCCGACTTATCGTTGACCAATCCGGCCCTGATCTGTGCATCTATGAGGCCATGCACGGCCTCCTCCTTCGCGTCCCGAAACACAGCGTCCCAGCCGGCCGGGTCGGGCTGACGGTCAAGGGCCGAGACAGGATCGAGTTCCGTGATATGATTCTCGACGGGCCTGACGAACGAGACTGGGAACAGGTCGTCAAGACCAAGATCTTCGAGAGTGACCACTATATGCTGGACTGGTCCGCCGCAGAAGGCGAATGGGTCTTGGCCGAGCAAACGGACAGCTCTGCCCCAACGTGGTGGCACAAAGGAGACTTCTTCGGGGCCGCAGAGCTCTCGCTCCCGATCGCCGCAGCCACGGAAGACAACGGGTTCACCGCCTTCCTCATGGCGTCCTCGGAAGGTCCGGAGACGGGGGCGACGGTGCATGTGCGCCCCACCGGCAAACGGTCGGAGAAGCTCACGGCCGAGCTGCTGTGGAACGGAGAACGGTTGACTCGGGCCCAATTCGCCCTGCCCCCCGAGGCCAAGACCGTTGACCTTCGGAAAGACGGCTCCTTCCTCTGGCTGCGCTGTGGCGAAGCCGAACCGTTCTTCTGTCAACTGCCTGCAGATTCCCTCCCCGACGGCACCCGGGTAGGGCTGCAACTGGCGTCCGCGGAGCTCCTCGAGCAGCTTGTTCTCAAGCGTGATCATGTCGTGGACGATCAGTTCGACCACGTCCCCGTGCGCTGGCGGAAGCTGGGGCGCTGGGAAGTCAGTAACAAATTCCATTGTGACCCGCGCTGGGCCTATATGGTTGGCGAGAGCGATGCCCTTGCCTCACTCTGGCACGTCGACACCTTCCCGGGCGACGTGACGCTCGAATTCTACGCCGGGATGCGCTACCGGTCCGACCACAATTTCATGCCCTACTACCCTCGCCCCGGAGACATCAACGCCGTTGTGTCCAGCACCGGAGCCTCTGTGTTCGACGGCTATACCGTGGTCGTGTCCGGTTGGGACACCACGTGGACCAGAGTGCTGCGGAACGGCAAGATTGTGGCAGAAACAGATCGTCCTTTCGTGCCCTCCACGCGCAAGAAGTACGTCCGACCACAGCATCTTCACCGCAAGTGGTTTTATGTCAAACTGCGGCGGGTCGGTCCCCTGGTTGAGCTCTACTTCGAGAACGAGAAGATCCTGTCCTGGACGGATGAGGAGCCCCTCAAAGCGGGCCGTGTCGCCCTCTGGACGGTGGACAACAGCATCCTGATCGCACGAGCCAAAATTTCCTACAGCGCGCGGGTCCCGTTCCGCCCTGCACCGCAAGTCCGGGTGGAGGACAAGTCGGAGAGCCCCTCGCCTCCCGCTGCCGTGGACAAACCACAGGAAGTCCCTGCTACCGCCCTGCGTCTCGTCTCGCAGACACATCCCGGGGTGTTGTTCACCTTTGACACGCCCGGAGATCTGGAGGGCTGGGAAGAGACGGGCGAGCCAGGTGACGCCCGTTTGACGTGGGCGGACACCGATGCAGACGACCACGGGGGGAGCCTTCGAGCATCAAACGTGGCGGCTGGAGGACAGCTCCGCGTTCCCGTGCCGCTCAACCGTCTCGATGTGCGGCGGGCCACCCATCTGACCTTCGCCTGCCGCATGGATCCCGGCACAAAGGCCAACTTGTACGCGACAATCGGGGGGAAACGTTACGTCATCCACCTCACCGGCCCGCCGGACGACGATGAGAATCTCATCTGCCTCGGACGCATGCCCATGCAAGCCGACGGTCGCTGGCACCGTCTCTTCCTGGCGCTCGGGGATGTCCTGCTCAAACACCGGCCGCTGGATCGTCGGCTGGTGATCGAAGACATGGCGTTCGGGGTGGAACGCGGGGGCTATCTTCTGGCCGGACGAGGGGGAAACCCTACGGGAACATCCTTCCAGATCGACGACTTTGAAATCGCGGCACAGGGAGCGCCCCCTCTCAAGGCCCGTCTGCAGAAAGGAACGGATACGCAGGTTCTGAAGGGAACATTTGACATACGCCACGTCAACGGAACCATCGTGTGCAAGGACCAGTCCCTGGCAGACGGGTGGGTGGAACAGGGACTGGACGAGGGACTGTATACGCTCGAAGTCGCCGCTGAGGGTCCCGCTGGACACCGTGAACTGCTGCGCTTCAGAATTACCGGCGAGACCACGACCGTTGAGTCGATCTCCCCCCCTTCCAAGGCGGACTGGGGCGGAGAGAACGTCACCGTCAGACTCTCTCCGAGCCCACTCCCCACTCTCAGCGACCTCGTCGTCCGAACAAACGGGCGTTCCTATCCCGTAGACAACAAGCGGGTCCGCTGGATCGCCGAGACACGATCTCTGGTTTTCGATGCGGCCCGGGCGCAAATGGCGCTCACCGACGCCAAACCCTACGCATTCCAACTGGCTCCGAGACGGGGCGGAGGTCCCCCCTTGGCCGAGTGGACTCTGAACTTCAAACTGACTGAGGACAAGCTCCCCCCGCAACCGGTCCGCCTTCGAGACTATGCCATTCATGACACGTTCGAGTACGACTTGGGGACATGGGCCCGGATCGGGCCGGACCGGAACGGGCGTGAACACAGCGCCCTGCTGATTCGTGATGACCGCCTTCCCGCGTCGGGGCAGTACAGCCTGAAACTCTTCAACGAACTCATCGGGGGCCTGGCCGGAGCTCAGGTGTCGACGAAGTCGATAAACGCGGGGAAGCACCCTATCATCTCGTTTGACTGCAGAATGGAGGAGGAAGTCCTGTTTGACCTGCTGTTCACCGGCGGCGCAGGACAGTCCCGGATAACCGTGACCGACAACGGCCACCGAAACACAGCCCGCCATGTCGGGGACTTCACTCCCACCATCGCCGCCGATGGCAACTGGCATCACCTCGAAGTCAATTGGCATGATCTCCTCGCCGCCCTGCCCTATTGCGCCGGACAGTTCAGCGTCTCCAATCTAAGAGTTGGTGATTCAGGCTGGACGGGGAACCGTGAACGGGCCATCTATTGGATCGACAACTTCCGTGTCGCCCCCACCTTGAGCGCGGCCGGGCAGGGCCTGCTTCTACGCTGGGCAACGTCAGATCCGGGGGGAATAGCAGGATACAGCTATCACTGGAGTTCAGCCCCCAATGAGGATCCCGATACAGACGTGGATGGAACGGCCGGCTCAGCCCGGTTCACCGACATCCCGGAAGGGCGGCAGTTCTTCCATATCCGGGCCGTCGACCGCGCAGGTAACTGGAGCGAAACAACGCATTGGCTCATTCTGGTCGACAACACCCCACCACAGCTCAGCGAAAGCACTCCTGCGGCGGATACAACGTCCGCCGACCGCGAACTCCGCATCGTTCTCGGTGACCCCCTGAGCGGCCTGGACCCGGCCAGCCTCAGGTTGACCGTCAACGGTCGTTACTGCGCCCCTGGACGGAAGGGCGTCACCGTGGACCTGAAGACGGGGCTCTTCGCCGTTGACTGGGTGGCCGCCGGGGTTCGCCCGAAAACAGTCGGGGAAGCCCAGACGTTCGAAGTCGTGCTTAATCCGGTGCGAGACTTCGCCGGCAACTCAACCGAAAGGAAAAGCTGGACATGGACACTGTCCAGCGAGGGAGATACCCGTCCGCCACCGGCTCCGCGAATCACCTGGGCCAATGGGAAGGTGCTCAACCAGTTCGACTTTGAGGAAGATCAGCCCAAACTCACTGCCTCCGCCTACTTCATCACCGATCGGCCGTTCTCTCCGGCGCGTGGAAGTCACGTGTTGCAGACAACGGTCGGAGCCACTGGAACTGCGATCCGGCTTGCCCTCCCCGGACAGGTGGATACGAGCACACACCGCTATCTCTCCTTCCGATACCGTTTCCCGCCAGACCTGAAAGTCGATTTCAGCGGCATGCTGGAAACGCGCGAACCAGACACCATCTGGCTGCTGACAAAACTCACGGATGGAGACATCAGACCGGATTACGTGTTCCGCACCGGGCAACTCGAAGGCATCACCTGCGACAACCAGTGGCACGCGGCCCTGATCGACCTTCGTCAACAGGTAGAGACCTGGCATGAGAACAAACCGGAAGGCGCGGCGACCAGCTTTGTCCTCAAATCCCTCGCAATCGGCGACATGGGCTTCAACTGGCACGACGTTGGGACGACGTTCATGCTTGACGATGTCGTCCTGGCAGCGGGTGCGGCAGCAGGTGCGGAATTCGCAGTTTCCAGTAGTGACGAGTCTGGAGTCACAGCCTACGCCTGCGCCATCGATCGTGACCCCGACGGGCTACCCGGCGAGGCGGACCTCCTCAAACCCGGTGAGCGCTTCAAACCGAGCTTCCCCGAGAAAGGCGTATGGTACGTTCACGCCTGCGCCCGGGATACCGCCGGGAACATGAGTAAGCCGGGGCACTTCACCGTAGTGGTGGAATAGCCGGGACAGGAACAGCTGTCCGAAATCCCGCCCCTCCTCCTCCAGGGATAACGCATGCCTTCGAGCACGTCCCCCTTGACGAGGCTCCCACACAGGCTACCTTCGGGCGGGTTCTCCACCGTGTGGTCGGGCCCGACGCTCCCTCTCCTGCACGCCCTGGGGAACAGCCCCGGGACCAGACACAGGACGACGTCTCACTTGATGACCTTTTCAGGCAAACGCCCCGACATCAGGCCCGGCCTCGTGCACGGCCTGCCGGAATCGTCAGCCGACCATGCAGCTCACAGGGCCTGGCTTCTCACCCTCTGTTCCCTGCTCCTGCTCGTAACCTGGGGTTGCCGTCCCAAAGACCGGAACGACGGCAAAGCCCACTTGGTTCTGACCGTTCCCGCGGATCGTGAAACCCGTCCGATGTACCGGGGAGTGGTCAAGCGGTTCGAAGAGGCCCACCCCAACATCACAGTTCAGATCCTCGAGATTCCAGCCAACTACTACGGCAAAGTTCTGGTCATGATCGCCGGACGTAACGCCCCTGACCTGATGTGGATGGGGCAGAGCTTTGCGGAGTTCGCAGCGCGGGGGGTATTTCTTGACCTGAGTGAGAAGCTCGAGACTGAGGTGGACCTCGAGGAGTACCTCCCCCAGGCTCTGAGCTGGTACCGAGTCGAAGGGAAGCAATACGGCATCCCGTTCGGTATTGACATGAACTACATCGCGTACAACAAGACGCTGTTTGACGAGGCTGGTGTCCCGTACCCAACCGATGACTGGGACTACGACTGCTTCCTGAAGACGGCGAAGGCCCTCACCAGAGACATCGACGGCGACGGCCGTATCGACCAGTATGGATTCAAGGGGGAACTGGCAAAGTCATCGTTCGGGGCCCAGGTCATCTCGCCCGATGGCAAGGACGTCTTGTGTAACCGGCCGGAGATGATCGAGGCGTTGCGTACAAACCTGAATCTGGCCCGTGAACACCACGTTTCGCCGTTGCCGGAGGACAGTGACTTTCAGGGGTTGGATACCTACACCTACTTCCGCCAGGGCAAAGCCGCGATGATGCAGTTCTTCACCTGGAACCTCCCTTTCCTCCGCCGCCAGTGCAGCGAAATGAACTGGGACATCGTCAACAATCCGAAAGTCCGACAGCGTGGGCATTGGGCATCGAGTCAGGCAGTTCTCGTATCGAGCTCGACACGCCACCCCGAAGAAGCGTGGTTGCTGGCCAGGGAGTTCTTTGGTGATGAAGTCCAGCAACGAATGGCAGCGCGTGGCCTGCCCCCGAGTCGACGTATTGCCGAGATGGTCATCCAGAACCAGCGGAAGACCGGTCAGAAACCTGCCAACATCGCCGCACTGCGTAGGGCTAGCGATTCGCTGTACCCGAACCCTCGCATCCCAAACCTGTCGGAGATCCTGTCTCTTTACGGGAGCGCTGCAGGTGGTGTCCCGACCGGTCGATCGACACCTGAGGAAGCCATGGCCCGGGCAGAAAAGGCCATCGTTCTCTACCTGAAGAGGAAACGTCTGCGGGATCGGTAGCCTCTCCCATCGTGGCGGGCCGGGACCGCAGGCGCACGCCTGCAACTGCAGCACACATGCTATGAGAGCAAAGAACAACTGGATTGCATTCGTCTTCCTGGCCCCGAATTTCGTCGGGTTCCTGATTTTCACCTCGATTCCGGTAGTGGCGGCGTTCGCGTTGAGCCTGTTCGAGTGGAATCTCTTCCAGCCACCGACATTTGTGGGCCTGCGGAACTTCGTTGATCTCCTCGGCTTCTTCCGCGACGGCAGCACGTGGCAGGTCAGCGACCCACGGTTCTGGAAGTACCTCGGGAACACGCTGTTCCTGATGATGAACATCCCGATTTCCATGTCACTGTCGTTGAGCCTGGCCCTCCTGCTGAATCAGAAGATCCGGGGCCGCGTGCTGTTCCGTACCATCTTTTACTTACCGACGATCTGTTCGGGAATCGGTATCATGCTTCTGTGGATGTGGATCTACAATCCCGAATTCGGCCTGGCCAACTACCTGCTGAGTCTCCTGGGGATCAAAGGCCCTCTCTGGCTCAAGAGCTACCATCTCGCCAAGCCATCACTCATGCTCATGGGGCTCTGGGGAGCAATGGGAGGGACGAGCATGATCCTCTATCTCGCCGGTCTCCAAGGAATCTCACCCAGTCTCTATGAAGCAGCTCAAATGGATGGAGCCAATGCCTGGCATCGGTTCCGCCACATCACGTTTCCCATGCTCGCCCCTACGACCTTTTTCATCTTTATCACCTCCGTCATCGGAGGGTTCCAGGGCGGGTTCCAGGCAGCCTACGTGATGACGAAAGGCGGTCCCGACGGGGCCACGAGCACCATCAGTTACTACATCTACAACCATGCCTTCCAATGGTTCAATATGGGCTACGCAGCGGCCATCGCTGTCGTGCTCTTTGGCCTGGTGGCAACCGTGACCCTGATCAACTGGAAATTCGGCGGGCGGAACGTGAGTTACACATAGACTGCTGCCCCCTTTCCCGACGAGAAACCGCGCAGTCGATGGTCCAGGAAAAGGCAACCCGAATGGCGATGACCAGACAGAAAAAGCTGCTGATCACATACTCGCTCTCGTACGTGTTTCTGATCGCCGTGGGCATCTCAATGCTTGCCCCTCTGCTGTGGATGGTGAGCACATCCGTCAAGAGCCCGGATGCAGACGTGCTCAATCCCGCCCAGTTCCTCCCCGAGAAGATCCACTGGGAGAACTACCGGACGGTCATGGTAGAAACGAACTTCGGAAGAGCCCTCTTCAACAGCTTCCTGGTCACTATCTCGGTCACGTTCGGCCAGGTGCTCACAAGCTCTCTGGCTGCCTTTGCTTTTGCCCGGCTCAAGTTCGTTGGCCGCGACCGAATCTTCTTTGCCTATCTGGCCACAATGATGATCCCCGGAGCGGTCACCATGATCCCCGTATTCATCCTTTTGCGCCAGCTCCATTGGGTCAACACGTACTGGGGTCTGATCATTCCCGGGATGTTCTCTGCCTACGGCACGTTCATGCTCCGCCAGTTTTTCATGGGAATCAGCAGTGAACTCGAGGATGCCGCAATCATCGACGGCTGTTCGGCCCTGGGCGTCTACTGGCACGTGATCCTCCCGCTCTCCAAACCGGCCCTGGCCACCCTCACAATCCTGACCTTCATGGGATCCTGGCGGAACTTCATGTGGCCGCTCATCATCACCCACACACGCGACAAGTTCACCCTCCCGGTCGCTCTGGCTCAGTTCCAGGAGATGTTCGGGGTCCAGTGGACCCTCATGATGGCGGGATCAGTGATCATGATCATCCCCATGCTGGTCGTGTTCATCTTCGGCCAACGCTACTTCGTGGAAGGTATCCAACTCGGGGCCCTGAAGGGGTGACAGCACAGCACCAAGGTTGTGCGAGAGGTCCATTTCAGGTGGGGACGGGGCAAGAGAGACGGACATGGCTGGAAACAAGCAGATAGCGATGTGCGTGGCACTGGCCGCCGCGCTCGGTCTCCCCCCCGTTGTGCTCGCCCAGGAGCAGGTGCGCCCGAACATTCTGTTCATTCTGGTCGACGACCAGCGAAACGACTCCCTTGGATGCGCAGGACACCCCTTCATCAAGACTCCGAACGTGGATCGACTCGCGGCTCAGGGCGTCCGGTTCCAGAACATGTTCGTGACGACCTCCATCTGCATGGCGAGTCGAGCCACTATCTTCTCGGGGCTGACTCAACGCAGCCACGGCTACCGCCCCGGGGACCCACAGGGCTCGGCCGCGATGATCGAGACCGATTTCCAGACCTGTTTCCCTCTCCTGATGCGACAGGCCGGCTATCGCACCGGGTACTTCGGCAAGAACCACGTGCGTTTCGAGCGAGGAACGCCATCGGCTTTCAACGCGATGTTCGACGACTGGAAACACATCCACCGGAACCCCTACTTCAAAACCATGCCGGATGGCAGCAAACGGCATTGCGCCGAGTTGATCGGGGACAGATCAGTCGCGTTCCTGAAGGCCCAGCCCGCAGACAAGCCGTTCTGCCTCTACATGAGCTTCAACATCTCGCACGCAGAAGACAGAGACCATCGCCCCGGGATTGGTCATTTCCCCTGGCCGAAAGCTGTGGACGGCCTGTACGAGGACATCACGCCACCCCTCCCACGCCTCGGGGATCCAGCCCACTTCGAGCGGCTGCCGGACTTCCTCAAGACATCCCTCAACCGCGTCCGCTGGTACTGGCGCTGGGACACACCCGAGAAGTACACCATCAATATGCGCGCACTGTACCGCATGATCACCGGGATGGATCGCGTAGTCGGACGCGTACTCAAGACTCTCGAAGACCAGGGGCTCGCGGACAATACCGTGGTTCTCTACACTGCGGACAACGGCTACTACATGGGCGACCGGGGCTTTGCGGGCAAGTGGTCTCACTTCGATCAGTCGTTGCGCGTTCCACTCATCATCTGTGACCCACGGCTGCCCGCTGCAAGGCGCGGGAAGCTCGTCTCCCCGATGGCTCTTAACCTCGACCTCCCCTCAACCATGCTCGACCTGGCGGGGATACCAGTGCCTGATTCATACCAGGGACGCAGCCTTTCTCCTGTGCTCCAAGGCGTCGGTCCCACCGATTGGCGTCGCGAGTTCTTCTGTGAACACCACCAGCTTGGCGACAAAATCCCGGCCTGGGCCGGAGTCCGCGGGGAACGTTATGTCTACGCCCGGTACGACCGGCAAGCCCCTCCGTTCGAGTTCCTGCATGATCTAGGAACTGATCCGGACCAGCTTGAGAACCTGGCGGGGAACCCCGCCCACAGGGAGGTGCTTGAGCGGCTCCGCACACGAACAGATGCGTACATCCGGACACGCACGCGTCCCGAGATCGAGGCGCGACGTAAAGAAGCCCTCAAGCAGAAACGGACAGCCGCCACCCGTTCGACCGCCAAAACCCGCCTGACGGACCGTGGCCCTTACCGGGGAGGCCGTGCCGTTTTCGACGGCTCATCCTTCTCCGGCCTCCCGAACACCCCTCCGCTTACACGTGAAGACTCACACTCCTGGGCACTTCGCGTCAGCCCCCTCCCGGGAAACCCACCCGGGGCGATCCTCCTGGGAAACCGCCACAGCCCGACCGGACTCAACTTCATGAAAGTGACAGCGGAAAGAGGGGTGCAGCTCTTTGCCAACAACACGAAACTGCTCAAACTGGATGCCGCAATCCCGGCAGGTGTCTGGACGACTGTCGCCCTGGTTAAGAACGGCGGGGAGATGGTGCTCTACGTAAACGGCAAGGTGACTGCCAGAGCGGATGTCACCGCCCCGCTCCCGGCCATGTCCTGCTACCTGGGAGGGGATCCGCGCGTGCCAAACGAGGCGGCCCGTTGCCGGATCAGCCACGCAGTCGTTGTCCCACGAGCCCTCTCCGCAGAAGATGTGCTGGCTCTGTTCCAAGGGGCAGACTGAAACCTCAAGGCAACCGCACAGAACACCATCCGGGCACCCCCTCTGCCCCCTTGGGGCCCTCCCTGTCTTTTTCCTTGTCCAGCGCCGCTTGCGATGCCCCACGCAGCGCTTACATTACCATATTCGCATTAACGAATACTTGTGCCCGAATTTACGGTTTCCAAAGGAGTCCAGAGGAGTTGCAGGTCCATGAGTAAGATCAAAACACCGCACGTATTCACGTCTGAATCCGTTTCCGAAGGCCATCCGGACAAAGTATGTGACCAGATTTCAGATGCCGTGCTGGACGCATGCCTTGAACAGGACCCCCACAGTCGAGTCGCTTGCGAGTCCCTGGTGACCACGGACCTGATCGTGCTGTCGGGCGAGATAACCACGAACACCAAGGTCATCTGGGAAGACGTCGCCCGAGACGCGGTCCGGAAGATCGGCTACTCATCGGATGACATCGGCTTCAACGCCGACACCTGCAAGGTCTTGCTGGCCATTCACCCGCAGTCTCAGGACATTTCCCAGGGCGTCACCGCCGGCGAAGGTGCGTTCAAGGAACAGGGAGCGGGTGATCAGGGAATGATGTTCGGCTATGCCAGCAACGAAACAGATGTGCTCATGCCGGCCCCCATCCACTACGCGCACCTCATCGTCCAACGCCTTGCGGAACTGCGCCATTCTGATCCCGAGACGTACGCCTTCCTCCGCCCCGACTCCAAGAGTCAGGTCTCCTTCCTCTATGAAGATGGGAAGCCGGTGCGCCTGGAGACGGTGGTCGTCTCACACCAGCACACGCCGGACATGGTCGAAGAACAGCTCCGCTCCCTGGTCGTCCAGGTTGTGAACGAAGTCGTTCCCACCAACTTTCTTCACAATGACATCACCTACTACGTCAACCCGACCGGGCGGTTCGTGATTGGCGGCCCCAACGGCGACACTGGCCTGACCGGCCGCAAGATCATCGTGGACACCTATGGTGGGGTTGGGTGCCATGGCGGCGGCGCGTTCTCCGGCAAAGACCCATCCAAGGTGGACCGTTCAGCGGCTTACATGTGCCGCTATGTGGCCAAGAATATCGTGGCGGCAAAGCTCGCGGATAAGTGCGAAGTGCAGGTCGCCTACGCAATCGGTGTCGAGCATCCCCTCAGCATCAATGTTGACACCTTCGGGACCGGTCAGGCCTCTGACGGCCGCCTCCAGGAGATCCTCGAGTCAAGCGGTATTTTCGACTTCCGACCGGCTCGCATCATCGCCAATCTCGGGCTCAAAACCCCTGCTCAGGACGGCTGGAGTTACCGCCAGACAGCCGCCTATGGGCATTTCGGTCGGGATCTGTTCCCCTGGGAGAAGACAGACAAGACGGACGCCCTGACGGGCGCAGTCTAGGGGGAGCGTGCACATGCATCGAGTCATCGGCTTCGGCGCCGCTCTGGTCGACCAACTCGCCTTTGTGGATGATGCCTTTATCGATGGCATCGATGGCGACAAAGGCGGCATGGAGCTGCTGGACAACGCGCAACGCTGTGCGTTGCTCGGCGCCCTGCCCTCGCCCCCTCAGCGTGTTCCCGGAGGCTCAGCAGCCAATACGGTGGTCGGGCTGGCCCAGCTCGGTGTAGCCGCTCGTCTCCTGACCAAAGTCGGGACTGATGCAGAAGGTGAATTCTACCGTGAGGCGCTGGAACAGAGCGGAGTAGAAACGAACGCCCTCAAAGCAACCGACGACGCCCCCACCGGAACGTGTATCAGCCTGGTAACACCAGATTCAGAACGTACCATGCGGACCTTCCTTGGGGCCTCCGCGATGCTCACACCCGATGATATCACGCCAGAGGATTTCAGAGGCTGCACGCACGCCCATATCGAGGGGTACATGCTCTTCAATATGGAGCTCATGCTGCACATCCTCACGACGGCCAAAGCGTGTGGATGCATCGTGAGTCTGGACCTCGCCTCCCATGAGGTCGTACGAGCCTGCCGGCCCGTCCTGCCCGGAATGCTGCGGGAATACGTCGACATGGTGTTCGCCAATGAAGATGAAGCGGCCGCCTTCGCTGCCTCCGGGGATGAACGCGTGGCCTTGGAGAGGCTGAACTCATTCTGCCCCCTAGCCGTGGTGAAGCTGGGGCCAAGGGGTGCCCTCATAGGGACAGATGCGGGTGTCGTTGAGGTCGAAGCTCGGAAAGCGACCTCTATCGACACGACCGGGGCCGGAGACCTTTGGGCAGCCGGCTTCCTGGCCGTCCTCCTCCGCTCAAACGATCCCGCCCAAGCCGGCACCGCCGGGGCGATCCTCGGCGCTGTAGCCGTGGAACAGATTGGTGCGGTGATACCAGAAGACAGTTGGCCGGACATCCGGAAAGAGATTGCCGACCTGAGTGCATAGGAAGAAAAGCATGACACAGAAGACGGAAAACTACTGGATTGCCGACTTGAGTCTGGCAGACTTCGGGCGGAAAGAACTCGACATCGCCGAGAAGGAGATGCCGGGATTGGTGGCGTTGCGAGACAAGTTCGGCACCGAAAAGCCCCTGAGCGGTGCGCGCATCAGCGGCAGCCTCCACATGACCATTCAGACAGCCGTGCTCATCGAGACGCTGGTCGAGCTCGGCGCCGATGTTCGCTGGGCCTCCTGCAATATCTACTCCACCCAGGACCACGCCGCCGCTGCGATCGCTGCAACGGGCGTCCCGGTTTTTGCCTGGAAGGGAGAGACCCTCGAAGACTACTGGGAGTGTACGCTGCAGGCACTGACATTCCCCGGCGGCAAGGGGCCGAACCTGATCGTTGACGATGGCGGCGACGCCACCCTGATGATCCACTTGGGCTGCGATGCGGAAGACGATCCCAGCGTACTGGATGGAGACGCTGACACAGATGACGAAGTCGCCCTGCAGGCATGCCTCAAGCGAGTCCTCACCGAAGCTCCCGGGCTCTGGCACGGCATGGCTGCCGACTGGAAGGGCGTCTCAGAGGAAACGACCACAGGCGTCCACCGCCTCTACCAACGCAACAACGCGGGCACACTCCTCGTTCCTGCCATCAACGTGAATGATTCGGTAACCAAGTCCAAGTTTGACAACCTCTATGGTTGCCGGGAATCACTCGCGGACGGGATCAAACGCGCGACGGATGTCATGGTGGCCGGCAAAGTGTGTGTGGTCTGCGGCTACGGCGATGTCGGCAAAGGGTGTGCCCAGGCCCTGCGCGGTTTCGGAGCTCGCGTGTTGATCACTGAAGTCGATCCCATCTGTGCCCTCCAGGCTGCCATGGAAGGGTACGAGGTGGTCCGCACCGAAGATGTCCTGGCCGAAGCCGAAATATTCGTCACCTGCACCGGGTGTTGCGACATCATCACAGCCGAACACATGGCCGGCATGCGCGATCAAGCGATCGTCTGCAATATCGGCCACTTCGACAACGAGATTCAGGTCTCCCAACTCAAGGCGTGGCCGGGGGTCGAATGCGTGCCAATCAAGCCCCAGGTCGACAAGTATGTCTACCCGGATGGTCACTCGATCATCCTCCTCGCTGACGGCCGGCTTGTGAATCTCGGGTGCGCCACCGGGCACCCCAGTTTCGTGATGAGCAACTCGTTCACCAATCAGGTTCTGGCCCAGATCGACCTCTGGACCAAACACTACGACGTTGGCGTCTACTGCCTCTCAAAGGAACTGGACGAGGAAGTCGCCCGTCTCCATCTGGAGAAGCTCCGCGCGAATCTCACGGTCCTCTCCAAGAAACAGTCCGACTACATCGATGTGCCGGTTAACGGCCCCTACAAGCCGGACCACTACCGTTACTGAGCCCCGCAAGTACAGTTGACTTCTCCCCGACGCATCGGTTGCCTTCAGCAACCGGTGCGTCATAGTTTCCGGACCACACGCACGGGAGAAACGCGGATGAAAGTGCTCAATTTCGGCTCGCTTAACCTCGACCATGTCTACGCTGTGGACCACATCGTCCAGCCGGGCGAGACGATTCCCAGCACGGCTTACGAGCTGTTTGCCGGCGGCAAGGGGGCAAACCAATCGGTCGCCCTCGCCCGAGCCGGGGCAACTGTTTGCCATGGAGGGATGATCGGGAACGAGGGGACGTGGCTGCGTGACAAGATGGATGACGAGGGGATTGAGGTAGGTAACGTCGTCGTTGCCGACTCTCCAGGCGGCCACGCCATCATCCAAGTCGATGCGTCCGGACAAAACAGCATCGTTCTGTTCGGCGGGGCAAACCAGCAGATCTCGGATGAACACGTGGCCAACGCCCTCTCGACCTGTTCTCCAGGCGATGTCCTGCTGCTTCAGAATGAGATCAACAAGACCGCCGAACTCATCGGCGCCGGCCGCGCCGCCGGGCTCACGGTGTGCTTCAATCCGGCACCGATGACTCCCGCTGTACAGGAGTTCCCGCTCGAGTTGGTGGACATACTGATCGTGAATGAGCACGAAGGAGCAGCCCTGGCTCAAGCAGCTGATGTGCCGGACATTGCTCCCGCGCTTCGGCAGCGCTGGCCGGACACACGAATCGTCCTGACCCTGGGCGAAAAGGGCGTGCACTTCCTGGATGCCGACACGGAACTCCACGTTGCCGCCTACGCCGTGGATGCCGTTGACACCACCGCCGCCGGAGACACGTTCATCGGCTACTTCCTGGCCGGGACACTCGAAGGACTGCCGGTCAAACAGGCCCTCCAGCTCGCGTGCAAAGCCGCCGCACTGTCTGTAACAAAGCCCGGAGCTATGGACTCAATCCCGCTGCGTGGCGCCGTCGAGACCTTTGTGGGATGACTTGCAGGCGGATGCCTCAAATAAACATCACGCTGGATCCGAACCAGGAGACCGACATGTCAAGACGTCCGAATGTTCTCTGGCTCATGGCCGACCAGTTCCACCATCTGTGCACGGGTTACGCTGGGCACCCGAACGTAAAGACACCGAATCTGGACTGGATCGCGCAGCGCGGTGTCACCTTCACCCGAGGGTTCGCTAACAACCCCATCTGCTCCCCTTCACGTATCTGTTTCATGACCGGTCAGTACATGCACACACACGGGATGTTCGGCAACAACCATGCCGAGTGGCCCGAGCCTGAGCCCGACACATTGGCCTGCCTGTTCCGGCGCTATGGGTATCAAGGGGGACTCTTCGGCAAAGCCCATATGATCCGGCGCTGGGATGAGGATGCATTCGAGTCCATTCGTTACACGGATCTGTGCGATGCCCTTCGGGGAGATCCGGAAACGACACATTACTTCAAACACCTCACAGACCACGGGTTGGGCGACCTCTATGAGGAAGGGAGTACAAAGCCGGGGCAAGCCTACACTTTGGACGGCAGCGCCCCCGCGAAGCTACCCTATGAGCATTCCATCGAACACTTCACCGGCAGCGAAACGGTGACGTTCCTGGAAGAACGTGATGCCACCCGGCCTTTCTTCGTGCACATGAGCTTCCAGCGCCCACACGCGCCAATTGCCCCCGCCCCGGAGTACTTCGACCTCTACGACCCAAAAGACATGGTTCTGCCTGATAGCGCATTCGACTACTTCGAAAACGGTTTCGCATCAAAGCCGGCATTCATGCGCAAGCGCCTGGCGAAAGGCTGCGGGTATCCCCTGGCCGACCCCAATCAGGATCGCTTAAAGCGGTGCCTCGCCAGCTACTACGCCCTGATCACCTGCATCGACATGGAGATCGGGCGAGTGCTTGACGCGCTCCGGGAACAGGGAGAACTGGATAACACCATCATCTTCTTCACCGCTGACCATGGAGACTTCGCCGGCGAGCACGGTCTCTTCCACAAGAACTTCGGCATCTATGACTCGATCCAGCGCATCCCGTTCCTGCTGAGTTGGCCGGGAGGCCCAGGCAACACCACCTGCGACGCATTGGTCGAGTCAATCGATCTCTACCCCACCCTCTGCGAACTGTGTGACGTGCCTCTGCCCCCGGGACGCGAGGGAATCAGCCTCGTTCCGGTTGTGGACGGCCGCGCTCCAGGCAAAGACGCCGTCTACTGCGAATGGTGTTGGCTGAACCGCAAAGTCTCCGCCATACGAACCGAGAACGCACGACTGGTCTTCTACGGGGGTGAGGAAGGTGGAGAGCTGTACCACCACAGCGATGACCCGGGGGAGACCAGGAACCTGTGGGATGACGACGAGTACCAAGCGCTGAAGATGGACCTCCTGCAACGCCTTCTAGAATTCACTCAGCGCTACAGGCCAACGACCGATAGCAACCACGATCGGGCGATCGATCAGGAAACACGTTACAGTCCGACACGCCTCCTTCACAAACATCGGAGGTACTGGAGTCAACTTCAGAATGCCTATACCGAACAGCTCCCATGGCTCCCTGAAGGAGCGGGAAAAGGGAGCTAGTGGTGGCGGGCGGGAATAGCGAGCCCACCCCCGGGCCAGTCTTCGATGAGGCTTCGTCCGGGATGGCAAGAGGCGATGCCGAGCATCGTCGTTGGCAGCCCGGGCGCAGAATCGCGAAAAATGGTCCGCCCGGGAGGGTTGCCCAAAGAACGGAAAGGTCTCACTCGTCACAGATGAACGCTGACCCGAGGAATAGCGCCCGGCCGACGGCTCACCGATCCCTGGCGCGGAAGCATCCCGGCCTCCTCGGTACGTACGTCTGTACGCACCAAGATGCCCGAAACACGTCCACATCCAGGCATCAGCAAGGGGTGGGCCCGCTATTCCCGCCCGACACCACCAGCAGCTCAGTACTCGGTGGGGAGCTCATCCACTTCGGCAAGTGAGAAAACAGGACCGTCGACACAGACGTATCGGCTACCGATATTGCAGCGACCACATTTACCGATGCCGCATTTCATGCGCATCTCGAAGGAAAGGTACGTGTCATCTGCGCCAAAGCCGAGTTCGCGTAGGACGGGAATCGTGAACTTCAGCATGATCGGCGGCCCGCAGATCAGGCAAATTGCGTTCTCAGCTGAAGGGCGCACATCCTCAACCACAGCTGGCACGAATCCCTCACGTCCTGACCACGTGGCATCGCCCTTATCAACGGTCAGATGTACAGCGATGTCAGCGCGCGCCTGCCATTCCAAGAACTCAGACTTGTAGCAGAGCTCGCCGGGGGATCGTGCTCCGTAGACCACCGTAATGTCCCCAATCGTGTCGCGTATGTCGGGATGCAACAGATACCTCAGGGTCGAACGTAGGGTCGTCACGGCAAAGCCACCACTGATGATCACCAGATTCTTCCCGGCGAAGCGCTCGATCGGGTAGCCGTTACCCAGCGGCCCGCGCAAACCCATCTCCCGACCTACATCGCTCTGATGCAGGGCTGTGGTGACCACGCCTGTGGCGTAACGCTTCACCGTGAACTCTACGTAGTCAGCATCCAAAGGCGATGAGGCAATGCCAATCGGGGCCTCCCCGTGCCCGAGCAGCGACAGCTCAGCGAACTGCCCACAGCGCAACGCAAAACGCTCCCGGTCTTCAGGACGCTTGAAGCGCAGCCGGAAGGTCTTGAGGTCCGCCGCATCGTTCTCAGCCGTGATACGGTCAATGACTACTGGATAAGGTATATATGGGTTCATGGTGACTTGGGTTCAGAGCTCATCAGGGCTCGTAGGACTGCCATCTGATTCGGACGGTGGGTCGCTCTTGCGGATCCCGTCGAGCATTGTCAGCAGGTTATTGTTGACCGGACACACTCCAATGCAGCGCCCGCACCCCGTGCAAAACGGGATCCCAAAATTCCGGTATCCGTACTCAAATTTATGCATAATACGCTGCCGTGCACGGCCGTGCTGTGACGTCCGCGGGTTGTGCCCCGACGCGTGCTTGGTGAACTCCTCGAACTGGCACGTGTCCCAGTTGCGGACCCGGCTACCGGTGTCGCCGCGACGTTCGTCCTGGATATCAAAGCAGTGACAGGTAGGGCAGAGATAGGCGCACGCTCCGCAGCCAACACACTTGTCGGCGATCCCTGCCCACATCTCCGACTCAAACATGCCTGACAGCTTCTCCTGCAGGACATCCACATCGATCTCGCGAGTCACACGCTCCTCAGCCGCCTTACGCAGCTTGCCTACATTTGCCAAGGCCACAGCGTCTGCACACGGTAACTCCCCGGCCAGTTCGAGAAGCTGCTGGCCTTGCTCGGTCAGCACCTCCAACACGTAGGTCTCATCAGCCAGTGGCGTAAGAAAGAGGTCGCAATCACGCGCATCCATCGAGCTGATACCCATCTTCTCGAAGAAACGGTGTTGGGGGACCGATTCCTGGCTTACGCCAAGCCCAACGACCGTGGTAACACGACGCCTGGCCAGGTACAATTCGTCAGGGTGCGGTTCGGCCCCAAACACCGCGTCCAGTACCTTGATTGCCTGCACATCACATGGGTGGACGCCAAACAGAACCTGCGGCTCTGCCGGCGGAGGGGGTGCCATCTTCTCAGTGTTCTTCCCAAGCCGGTAATAGAAGAGCACCTCGGTCCGCGGCATCACCGCCTGTTTCGGGGCCACTCGCGGGATGCCATCGGCAGGAAATGCCAAGTCGCCGATGTCAGCCAAGACGTCGAACGTCGACACGCCATCACGCAAAACGGGGGCAAACACGGTCTGCTCCGCCATCAGAGATGTCAGTAGCGCAGCCAGTGAAGCTTTGTCCAGTTGTTTGTGCTCCATCGCACCTTTCCTGGGGAGTCGGGGTGGGCGTTCATCCCCCCCCGGACCACGGTCCACGATCACTTGATGAAGTCGTCCTTATCATCCAGACGAAAACAGCTCAACGGGGCAGGGATCTCAGGATCCAGACCAGCCTCAAACTCAAACACGTCCTTCACATCGTTCCGCAGCTTGTCGTTGTACAGGCGCAAATCAACATTCACAGGACAAGCGCGAACACAGGCACCACAGCCGGTGCAACGGCCCGTGAGGTGCAACAACCGGGTCAGGTGGAAGAACATCGTGTCAGACGGATCGCTGCTCTTGCTCATCCACTTGGGTTGCGAAGAATCGGTGAAGCACGCGTTACAGTAACAGGCAGGACAAACACTCCGACAAGCGAAGCACAGGATGCACTTTCCCATCTCACGCTGGAAATACTCCCAACGTTTCCCCGTTGGCATCGCTTCGACTCGAGTCACATCGGGGGAGACGTCAGGCATGCTAGGCTGATCGACAAGATCACCAATGAGATGGTCGGCATGGCGTGGATTCCTGACCGAGCATTCGCGGCAACCTGGATGGATCAGCTCGCACAGATCCCCAAGCACCTCCTCACCTGAACTGAGACGCAGCACCAAGGTGGCACCCTCTTGGACGGCCTCGGCGACCTCCCCGCCTTTCGTCAAAGCAGTAGTCGCTTCCGGATCAATCACGCCACTGCAGGGAGTCCCCAGGATCACGACGTCGTCACGAGCGATCTGTCCCTCTTGGATCAAGCCAATCACCGAGCGCTCATCACACCCCTTCACCACAACCGCAACCTTCCTGCCTTCCAGCCGGTGTAGGTAGTTGGCAAGGTTGTTCTCACAGGTCACATCGAAAACGAGCACGTCGGCTTCCGCGGGATCCGAAACAAAGGCCGGTGTCGCCACCAAAGCCCCATCCCCTCTCCTGTACCCAACCACAACATCGACCTTACCTGTACCAAGCAAGTCGGCAGCGATCTCCCGCAATGTCGTTTCAGCGCTCATGATTCGTCTGTCTCCAACGCCGCCAACACTGACGACGGAACGTCCCAAAGGTGCTTCACCAGCCGCGTCGCTGGTCCGAGTTGGTGGATCTTCTCGGTGACGTCGGTAACTACATCGGCAAACTTCTGCCCTTCGGAAGCGGAAACCCACGAAAACTGCACGCGCCCCTCCTCGATCCCACAAAACTCGAGAAGACGTTTGAGTACAGCAAAGCGCCGACGCGCATGGTAGTTTCCCGTGAGGTAGTGGCAGTCCCCCGGATGGCAACCGGAGACTAACACACCATCCACGCCTTGCTGCAGGGCACGCAGAATAAACATCGGGTTGACGCGTCCTGAACATGGGACGCGAATCACGCGCACATTGGCTGGGTACTGAATCCGGCTCACACCAGCCAGATCCGCCCCCGCATACGAACACCAGTTACACAGGAACGCAACAATCTTGGGTTCCCATTCCGGCGTCTCAGCTACCTGTGGCTCACTTGCTGTCATATCACCCGTCGCTATTGGCTACCCACTGCCCAATACCTGCTCAGAACAACTGCGAAATCTCGGCCAAAATCTGCTGGTCGGTAAAGCCCCGAAGATTGAGGCCCCCGGAACGACACCCCGCCACACAAGCCCCACACCCTTTGCACAACGCCGGATTCACCTTCGCGAAAACACGTTCATCACGCCCGATCTGCTGCAGCTCAAGAGAAATCGCGTTGTACGCGCATAGAGACTCGCACAAACCACACGCGACACAACTGTCCGGCTTCACCTCAGCGATGTTGGGTTGGCCCTCAATGTCTGGTTTGGACAAGATTGTGCACGCCCTGGACGCTGCGGCCAACGCCTGCCCGAGACTCTCATCCAGCGATTTTGGTCCATGTGCCAGTCCGGCCAGGAACACGCCTTCCGTGGCGAACTCGACAGGGCGCAACTTGGCGTGTGCCTCAAGGAAGAAGCCATCGCCATTTATCGGCACCTTGAAGAGCTTCCCGACCACATCGTTGGCGTCGGAATCAGCCACTATGCCAGAGCTCAACACCACCAGCTCCGTGCCTAGATCAAGCTCGCACTGAAGCGTCTGCTCCAGGAAGCGCACTCGGACCTCATCGCCATCCCCTGCAACGACGGACGGAGGCGCGTCCTCGGTGAACCGAACGAAATGAACGCCTTTTCCTCGAGCCTGCTGGTAATTGACCTCGCGCAAGCCGTAGGTGCGGACATCGCGGTACAACACGTGGACTTCCGTGGTAGGTGAGAGCTCCTTGATGCGTAGAGCATTCTTCACCGCGCGGTTGCAGCAAACACGGCTGCAGTAGGGGTGTTCTTCGTTCCGAGAGCCGACGCACTGAATCATCACCACGCGCTCCGGAGCGTCTTCCCACGTACCATTCATTCCCGCCAGCCGTGCCGAGAGTTCGCGTTGAGTCACGACCCGTGGACTTTCATGGTACATAAACTCGGTCGGTTCATACTCCTGAGCGCCAGTCGCGACGATCGCAACACCGTGCTCGTATTCACTGCCATCGCTCAGGACGGATCTGAAATTCCCAACAAAACCAGTGACATCGGTAAGGGTCGCCTGCGTCCGCACCGTGACAAGCTCGTGTGCCATCAAGCGCCTGCGGTGTCCCTCTAAGAAGCTCACGACATCCTGATCCTCGAAGCCAACCGGGATGTGCAGTAAGTTGCCCCCCAACGTGTCTTCCTTCTCCACGAGCAACACCGCATAGCCCCGATCCGCGATCGCCAGAGCAGAAGCAATACCGGCCAACCCTCCTCCGACAACCAACGCCTTCGGAGTGACCGGGATCCGCTCGGATGTCAAGGGCTCACCCAGGGCCGCTTTGGCAACGGCCATCCGGACCAAGTCATGCGCCTTCCTCGTGGCGGCCTCCGGCTGATCCATATGGGCCCAGGAGCACTGGTCACGAATATTGGTCATCGCCACCAAGCTGGGATTCAGACCGGCCTCGCGTAACGTCTCCTGGAACAGGGCCTCATGCGTCCTTGGAGAACACGAGGCAATCACCACACGATTGAGTCGGTGCTCCTCGATCATGTCCCGCAGGTGCTCCTGAGAATCCTGGGAACACGTGTAGATTTCGTCCTCCGTGTAGACAACATACGGTAGACGTTCAGCCAGCTCAGCGACGTTCGGGACATCCACAACGCCGCCAATATTGACTCCGCAATGACAGACAAAAACCCCAACGCGTGGGGCATCCGTTGACACATCCCGCTCAGCCGGGAACACGCGGTCTTCAGTCAGCGTGCCCTGCCCCGCCGCCAACAGTCGGCTGGCCTCACAGGCGGCAGCACTTGCCTGAACGACCGTCTCCGGAATGTCCTTTGGTCCCGCTGCGGCCCCCGCGGCAAAGATACCGGGACGCGCTGTGTGCAACGGATTGTCTGGATCAGTCCACACAAAACCAAAATCGTTCAGCGCAACGCCAAGATCAGCGGCAAGTCTGCGCGTCGCCTCATTGGGCGCCAAACCGACGGACAAAACGACCAAATCAAACCCATCACTGGAGACGCCGCCGCCCTCCTCACAGTAGCGCACCACCATATCGCCCGCGCCGTTCCGCTGGACATCATGCACACGAGCTCGTTTGAACCGCACTTCGCGTTCCTTTTCCGCTCGTTCACAGTAACGGTCGAACTCTTTCCCAAACGCTCGAACGTCCATGAAAAAGACCGTCGTATCGACATCGTCCATGTGCTCTTTGGCAATGAACGCCTCCTTCACCGCGTACATACAACAGACCGAGGAGCAGTATCCATTCCTACACGAGATGTCTCGTGACCCGACGCACTGCAGAAACGCAATGCGCTTTGGCTCACGGCCATCCGAAGGCCGCACGACGTGGCCGCCAAACGGTCCCGATGCTGACAACATGCGCTCGAATTCCATACTCGTCAGAACGTCGGGGAAGCGACTGTAGCCGGTCTCATGTTTCGCATAGGGCTCGTACTCCGCGTACCCCGACGCAACGATCACAGCTCCCACGGCAATCTCTTCCTCAGTGTCCTGGTCATCGAATCTGATTGCGTTGGCCTCGCACACCCGTTCACAGACACCGCAACTGCCATTGTTCAAGCGAAGGCAGGCAGCAGGATCAATGGCCGGCACATTCGGTAGGGCCTGCGGGAAAGGTCGACTGATCACCCGACGCGTGGCAAGCCCAGCATCAAAGCGAGACCGCAGCTGACTGGGGGCCTCCCCAGAAATGGAGGCTAGGTCAAGAAGACGCGATCCTGTCGGACAAACCGACACGCAAGCCCCGCACAGCACACAGTCGCTCGTGGGATCCCCAAATGGAGTCGTGATCGTCCGGTCTATCCCACGATGGGCGAAGCTGATCGCGTGGGCTTCGCTGATCTCAGCGCAAGCGCGTACGCAAAGCCCGCACCGAATGCAGTCGGATCCGGCTTCGGCCTCCAGTCGCCCCGGCAACGCTCCCAAACGCTCGGCCATCTCGAGTACAGCCGGCGAGTTCGGGCAGGAAGCCAGAATGAGCTCCATGACCAACCGGCGTAGCTTGGCCAGACGCTCCGATTGCGTGGTGATCTCGACCCCGTCTTGAACCGGCAACGTGCATGACGTCGTGGTCTTGGTCCGTCCCCTACGTGTTGCCTCCACCAAACACAATCGACACGCACCGTAGTCGGATAGACGCTTGTCATGGCAAAGCGTCGGGATCCATATGTCGTTATCCCGCGCGACATCCAGAACGGTCGCTCCGGCGGGGGCCTCAATCGTCTTGCCATCAATGGTGATCGTGGGCATCAGCTGACTTTCACCGCATCAAATCTGCAGACCTCAAAACACTGACCACACTGGATACACAACTCGGCATCCAGAGCGTGGGCTTCTTTCCGCTCCCCAGTGATCGCTTCCACCGAACACGCCTTCCGGCAGGCCGTACAGCCCACGCATGCCTCGGGATCAATCGTGTAGGTCAGCAACGAGCGACAGACCTTCGCCGGACACTGCTTCCGCTCGATATGGGCCTCGTACTCGTCCCGAAAATAGCGTAATGTCGACAACACCGGATTCGGGGCTGACGTCCCCAGACCGCACAATGAAGCACTGCCAATGACCTCGCACAGGTCCTCCAGCAACTCAATGTCGCCCGCCCGGCCTTCGCCCAGACAAATCCGACTGAGCACGGCGTACATGTGCCTCAATCCCTCACGACAGGAACTGCACTTGCCGCATGACTCCTCAACCAAAAACTCGACAAAATAACGGGCCACATCGACCATGCAGGCCGTGTCGTCCATGACAATCATCCCCCCAGACCCCATCATTGACCCCGCTTCTGTGAGCGAATCGAAGTCGACCGTCAAATGCATCAGGTCAGCCGGGATACATCCTCCACTGGGGCCGCCGGTCTGCACGGCCTTGAGTTCATGCCCTTCAGGCACGCCCCCACCAATTTCGTTCACAATCTCACCCAACGTGATCCCCATCGGGACCTCAACCAGCCCGGAATTCTTCACATTGCCAACCAGGGAGAAAACCTTGGTCCCTTTGCTCTTCTCGGTCCCGATGGCGGCAAACCACTCTGCCCCCTTGCCGATGATCACAGGGACATTGGCCCACGTCTCAACATTGTTGAGCGTCGTCGGCTTCCCCCAGAGCCCACTCTCGGACATATGCACATGTTTGGCGCGCGGTTCGCCGGGCTTCCCTTCAATGGACGCAATCAGCGCGCTGGACTCACCACACACGAAGGCTCCGCTGCCTTGGGAAATATGCACATCGAACGCAAAGTCCGTACCCAGAATCCCCTCGCCCATCAAGCCAATTTCACGCGCCTGTTCGATGGCAATCTCGAGGCGCTCCACCGCAAGCGGGTACTCCGTCCGGATGTAAACGTAACCCTCGCTCGCCCCGATCGCGTAAGCCCCGATCATCATCCCCTCCAAGACGCTGTGTGGGTTGCCCTCCATCAGGCTGCGGTCCATATACGCCCCGGGATCCCCTTCATCCGCGTTGCAGATCACGTACTTTACGTCCCCTTCTTCTTCCTGGGCCGCCTCCCATTTCCAGCCGGTGGGAAACCCGCCGCCACCACGGCCGCGAAGACCAGCATCCGTGACCTCGGAAACCACGTCCTGAGGGGACATGCCAGAGAGAGCCTTGGTGAATGCTGAATACCCTCCAATGGCCAGGTAGTCCTCAATTCTAGTTGGGTCGATGAGACCGTTGTTCCCGAAGACAAGGCGCTGCTGTCGGCGATAGAACGGAATCTCATCCTCACTGACAGAACGCTCTCCACTATTCGGATCCACGTAGAGCAAGCGTTCGATGGTGTCAGAATCCCCGGTAGCGTTGGCCACAATAGCTTGGGCGTCTTCAGTCTGGACGCGTTGATAGAAGACCTTGCTCGGATACAGCACAACAAGAGGCCCGCACTCACAGAGGCCATGGCAACCGGTCAAGCGCAGGTCTACCCTGTCCGCCAAGCCAGTCGCAGTGATTTCGTCCCGCAACGCCTCGACCACCCCATGCCCCCCGGTTGCGAGACATCCTGAGCCGCCGCAGACGGCAATGCAGGGACGCGACACGTCCCGTTCAGAACAGATGCTGCTGCGCAACTGCTCGAGTTCTTGCGTTGAAAGTACTCGCTTCATTGACCCAGCTGTTCTCTCAGTAGTCTTTGAGGATCTTGGCTATCTCACGGACCTTGACCCCGCCATAGATGCGGCCCCCGATCTTCACCACCGGAGCGAGGGCACAGCAACCGAGGCAGCGCACTCCTTCCAGAGTGAATCTCCCATCCTCGGTCGTCCCGCCGACACCAATCCCGAGTTCTCGATTCAGCTCAGCGATCAGCTTTGGCGCTCCCTTGATGTGGCACGCCGTCCCCGTGCAGACACTGATTGTATGTTCGCCTCGGGGTTCGAACGAGAACGCGGTGTAGAACGTCCCGATCCGGTAGATCTCACTCACTGGAACGTCTAGACGATCAGCCACGTGGATCACCATCTCCTGCGGCAAGTACCGACATATCTCATTGATCTCCTGCAAGATCGGCAACAGCGCCGCTTGAGAGTGACCATGCGTCTCCACAAGCCCATCAAGCAAGGCAGTGTGTTCAGCACTCAGAACTGGCAGATCACGCTGCGTGTCGAACCGTGGCTGGCACTGCGTGGGGCAGCTCTCAAGACAGGCACCACACCCCGTACATGCGTCTTGGTCAACGTACCGCGCACGCTTGCGTACCCGAGCCGTAAACTTGCCCGCCTTACCGGTCAGCTCAGTCACTTCGCCAAGGGTGATCAAATCCACGTTCAAATGGCGTCCGCACTCGACGACTTTGGGTGAGAGGATACACATCGAGCAGTCGTTGGTCGGGAAGGTCTTGTCGAGCCGCGCCATGTTCCCGCCGATGGCCGGCGAACGCTCGACCAGGTAAACCTTCTGGCCGGAGTTCGCCAAGTCCAGCGATGCCTGGATCCCGGCGATCCCGCCGCCCAGGACAAGGACGGCACCAGTCACGTCAGTCGCGGCAGTGCCTTGGCACTCGCCTGCAAGGACCGCACCAGTCGCGGCACTGCACTGGCACTCGTTTGTCACGTCTGCCTGCATCACACCAATCCGTTCTTCACGTTCGCCGTTCCCATGTCCTGACCGCTCCCCCGGAGAACTCACTCCTCAGGGACAACGTCAGCGACTTTGGCCAGGAGCTCCTTGCACGCAGCCGGCTCTTCCACCAGCAAGTCAACCATCCGCCCGTGCAAACACATCAGTTCACGGTCCAACTCCAGCATTTCTTCGCTCAGTGTCGGACGAACCTTGCCTTCCTCAATCGCCATCTCACGTAACGCCTGCATGACATCCCGGAACTTCACATTCTGCGGGCACGTCGCGTAACAGGCATAACACAGGACACAGCGCCAGATGACCGGCGAGGACAGCACTTCTTCACGCATCCCAAGGAGCACTTGGCGGATAATTTTCCGCGGATTGTACTCATCATCGACGTTCGAAACGGGACACGACGCAGTACACGTGCCGCATGAGAAACACAAGCTGATGTTCTCACCACCGGCATGGGTTGCCACATCATGCTTAAAACGGGGGTCCAGGGCGTCGCCGTCAATATGTTCCATACCGGGCGTTCCTCGGTTGCACTCTCTGTCAGACAGTCTCGTTGTCAACGGGTGCTTGCTCTTCGTCTACCTCAATCACAGGGCGTGGGAGGAGCCCGGCTCGCTCCAGGATCTCCGGCACCCTGCTCTCCCATTCAATAGCCATCAGATGGATGCCGGAGACACCCTCAATCTGCCGTAGTCGCTTGATCTGCTCGACGCAGATCTGGATACCTTCGGCAGCCCCATCCTCGGCGGCCGCCATCCTCTCCAGGTAGTAATCAGGCACGGAAATGCCTGCCACATTGCTGGCCATATACTGCGTCATGCGGGACGACTTCAGGGGGGTCAGGCCGGCCATGATCTGCACCTTCTTGTGCAACCCCCGCTCGCGAACGGCGACCATCCACCGCTCAAAACGGTCCATATCGTAGATGCACTGAGTCTGGATGAAATCCACCCCCGCCGCCACCTTCTTGGCCAACCGGATAACCCGAAATTCAAACGGGTCACCAAAGGGGTTGGCTGCACCGCCGATGAACATCTTCGGAGCAATGACATCCGACTTCTTTGTGTTCCGGATCTCGTCACCATTCATGAAAACCCCATCGTCACGCATGTCTTTGACCGCCTTGATCAGCTGGACCGAGTCGATGTCAAAAACATGCTTAGCCGTGGGGTGATTGCCGAAGCACTGATGGTCCCCACTCAAGCACACAATGTTGCGCACTCCCAAGACGTAGGCCCCCAGGATATCAGCCTGCTGCGCCAGGCGGTTTCGATCACGACAGGTCATCTGGATTACCGGCTCAATCCCGCGATCCAGAAGTAGCCGAGCCGCAGCAATGCTGGAGATGCGCACGATCGCCGTCTGGTTGTCGGTAAGGTTGACCGCATCGACCTGGCCTCTGAGGTAGTCGGCCTTCTTGTCAATGATGGCCAGATCGGCGCTCTTCGGCGGCCCCAGTTCAGACGTGACCGCAAAATGGCCGGCCGCAAACACCCGTTCAAGATTGCTGCCCGATTTCAAAACTGCTTCGCTCATGGCGCCCTACTCGTTGCTGCTAAAGCCTTCCTCGGCCAGATCCTGTCGGATAATGTGCCGAGGACGTCCATCGTGTGTCTTCGACCAATCACGGGGTTCTTCAACCGTCTCGAGCACATCAAGTCGCCCAATCCGTGCAAGGCGATCATAGATCTTCTGCCAGCCGCACTCCACGGTCTCAGGATCGACCTCACACTTCCCATTTTCAGAGCCCCCGCACGGACCATTGCAGAGGGATTTTGAGCACTGGGTCATGGGGCATACGCCACCAAAGATCCCAAGCTTACAGTCACCACATCCGAGACAGGCCTCAGTCCACTCCCCTGCCCCTTCATTCAAGGCCATTCCCTGCGTGTTGAGCCCCGGAAAAACCGGCTTGTCCGGAAATATCCGAGCGGCCATCTGCACACCAGCCCCACAGGCCATACTGAGAATTGCCTCACAGCTTTCGCCCAACGCCCGAATCTCCTCGAAAAACTCGGCGTCACACTGACGCTCGATGGTGCCTTGTTCCACCTCAGAGATCCCGCTGAGTTTGAGCACGGAGACCAGCGTCCCGACTTCCCGCTCCCCGCCAGCGTTGCAGACGGTGACACAGCCTCCACACCCGAGTACAAGCACCCGCGAATAGCGGTCCAGGAAACCGCGGATCTCGTCCATCGGTTTGCGTTGAGCAACGATCATTGTGCGTTCACTCCCGCAGTCATTGATCTCTCTGGATCTGTTTCGGTTTCAAGGCTTAGCGCCACCTCGTGCACCATCGCAAGGAAGCGTTCCTGCTCGCCGGAGATGAGTGCCCCCCAATGGACGCGCCCCGCGTCGAGGCCAGCCTGGCCAAGGAGTTCCTTCAGCTCGGCTGTCCGTGTCCGGGCCCTGCTCGCCCCATCGATGTACTGACAGCTCTCAGGGTTGCACCCCAATACGAACACGTGCTTCGCTCCACGTTCCAGAGCCATAAGTATGTGACGCGAATCGACTTTGCCCGCGCACGGCACAGGAATGACCTGTACAGCAGCTTTCGCCCCCCAGCCGACACGGATAGCAGAAGCCGCCGCGGGAGCCGCAGAGTTCGCACATGCAAACACGGCTATTTCAGAGTGTTGCTCAAGCTCAGCGTCAAGTTCAGCATCCGTATACCGGGGTAACTGAATAGCACGCGCCGGGCACTCGGCGGCACAGACACCACAGCGACGACAGGCAATCTTGGACGTCACCGCCGACTCTTTCTCAGAGTCAAAATCAATCGCCTTGTGAGGGCAGATGCGAATACACGTCAAACACGCGACACACTTCTCTGGGTCAATGTCAGCAGCGTCGTCCGCACAAATGTACGCACCATCCCCCAAAAGAGCTTCGGAGTCAGCCACAGCTTGACCGACATCGCTATCCACCCTACCTAGATCAAGATCACTACCATCAGCTCCAACCACGAAGATGCCCGGACGATTCGTCATGTGCGGCTGGAACCAGACATTGCGTGACGCGGGGCCAAGTGTGCTCCGGCCGGTGCGGTTAAGCAGAGAAACCAGCGGCGTGCCCTCCGGAAGCATGGGCGCAATGCCAGCTTGCACGACGAGATCAACGGAGTAATCCAGGACGCAGCCTAGCTGCGCATCCGTAGCAACGATCTGCGAGCCCTCAGCAGTCGAACTAATGCTCAAATCACCATCGTGCCGCACAAACTCCACACCTGCGGCCCGGGCCGAACGGTACAACGCCTCCAAGTGCTTCCCAGCCACCCGGACATGTCGACAATAGACGCGAACGCATGAGGCCCCCGCCTCAACGAGAAACCGGGCCGCTGCCAGTGAGAGCATGTTCGCCAACCGGCCCTGCTCACGGTCAGCATCCAGAACCAAAGCAATTCGCCCTTTGGGTATAGTGCCTTCATCGAGTTGACGGACCAGGCCCAACAGATCCGTCATCGAAGTTCGCTCGTGAGCAGACGCACCGTCGACAGGGAGCATGGCCAGGTCAGTAAGGGAAGCCACAAGCGCCCCAACGGGCACCACGTCCTGCCCCTCCCCGACGGTCAGAGCCACTTCGAAATGCCCCGCCTGTCCACAACACCAAGAGAGCATCGCGTTGGTATGCATAGTGACACGCGGGTGAGCTTGCGCTTGCCGCACAGTCCGACTCTCCTCATCGGGTTCGCCACAGCCCAGGCAATCGACTTGAGAGAAGGTGCGCCGGAGGAAACGACCGAACTCCGACAGCGTGTCCGCCTCAGGATCAGCCCCGGCAACAACCCAATGAACATCACGGCCAGCTTCCGCCAGGGCCAATACCCCCATCGCAGCCGCCTGTCCGCCTCCCAACACCATCACGGCCGGAATAACCGGGAGCTTCAGGCTCTCGATCTCCCTCTGGGCCAACACACGACGAACTGCGTTCCGTGTCACCTCAATCGCACGTTCACTCCAGACCTGACCTCCCTCCGAAACCTGCCCGCAGACATCTCGGATCATCGCCAACGCCGAACAACCATCCGCGAGCCCAACCTGAGCAGTCCCCTGCCCAGGCAAGAACGACTCCATCGCCTTGCACCCCGCCAGTACGGCCCGGTCGCACGAAGCAGCTGCGAGTTTCGTTGCAGCATCCTCAATGCCTTGGGCGGAACAGAGATCCGGGCAGGATAGCACAGCCGCGACATCAGGGTCTGACGCCAGAGCCGCATGGACAGCATCCAGCCCCCCAGGTCCACCCATCGTCCCATGGCAGCCGCACAGCAGCACTCCCACGGTTCCGGGGGAAACGGGGCTACAAAGATCAGTTGCAGCTTCTTTGCTCATCATGGCGCTCCCCCCACCCCGACGGCGGCGACCGGCATGTCGTCCTCGCCGCAACCTTCCCGCAGAAGTTCCTGGGCCGCGGCCCGGCCCTGGGAAACGCTCGTAGCGATGTCCGCAGGCCCCGCGCAAGTGCCCACCGCGATCACATGTCCTATCGCACCAGTTTGCCGTTCGCGCTGCCACGGGGCGAAGAAACCGTTCTCGTCCAGTGGTACGCCGATCGCGGCTGCCATCTCATGCGCCTCCGGCTGCCGTCGGATCCCGACCGAGAGAACAACGAGATCATGCTCGACACGCTTGACTCGGCATTCTGTCTGATCCTCGTAGGTGACCACCACCGCCCCATCTGGCCCCGCATTCAATTCGTAAGGTCGCGCCCGTACCAGAGCCACGCCTGGCAAGCACTCTTGGGTCAATATCTCGTGCCCACGTCCAGTATACTGCAAGTCCATGTAGTAAACCGTGATCTCCGCTTCGGGAGCCGCGTGCCGGAAAAGCCCTGCCATGCGCAGAGCGTAGGCACAGCAAACAGTCGAACAGGTGTTCGGCCAATCTGGCGTGCGGTGAATCGTCTCACATCGGGAGCCAACACACTGTACAAAGGCGATCCGCTTCGGCACAGCACCATCCGTCTCCCGCCGAACAATGCCACGTGTCCCGACCAAACTGCGCTCGACGTCAAGCCCCGTCACAACGTTCGGTACACGCCCATAGCCAAAACCACGCTGCTCACTGGGATCATAGACCTGATGCCCGGTGGCCAGAATGACATGATCAACGGCCTCTTCCCAGACCACTGGCTCAACCGAAATCGCCCCCGCCGGACAAGCTTCGAGGCAGACGACACAGTCCTCGCCGCAGGAACGTCGGCAACACGTCGTATCGATCCCCACAAGCCCGTCCACAGGAGCTGAAGGCGAAAGAATGGAGTTCTCAGGACAGACTTCCGCACAGATGCCACATCTCACGCAGGCTTCCGTAGATACTTTCGGAGTGCAAGCCTGCAAGCGTACGTCAAAGCCACGACCGCCTGGCCTGGGGTTGAGTTCGCTCACGATCGTTCCCGTGTGCAGGGATATCCCCGGGTTGCCGCCAATTCGGCACAAGTCGGAGAGCGCTTCCTGCCCAACGCACACATTGCAGCGCAGACACTCGTCAGTGGCTTTGCAGCCAAACTGAGCGACATGCCCTCCTGGCCAAGCGTCGCGCTCCACAACGATGGCTTCTGCACCACCACGACCAAGCTCGAGAGCAGTTGCAGCGCCGGCAACACCTGCCCCAATGACGAGAACGCGGTCTTTCCGGCAGTTCTGTCCAACACAGTCCATCAAAACAGTCCGGTCACTTTCCCGGTTTCTACATCCACATCGAGCCTCCTGAAGGCGGGGTTCGACCCCGTCCCGGGCATCAGTTTGATGTCGCCTGCTACAGGCACGACGAACCCAGCTCCCTTGTAGATCAGCACATCCCGAATGGGAAGGCGCCAACGCTTTGGCCGCCCTTTCATGTCCGGATCATGAGACAAGCTGAGGTGCGTCTTCACCATGCAAGTCCCCATCTGGTTGATTTCAGGATCCCCCTCAAACTCCCGGATTTTCCGGGCGGCACTGTCGGCGTAGTCCACGCCGTCAGCCCCATATACTTCCTTCGCAATAGTCTCAATCCGGTCCCACAGTGGCATCGAGAGATCGTACAGGAAATTGAAATCGCTCTTCTCTTCACAGGCCGCGATGACCGCCTCAGCCAGCTCACAGGCGCCCTCGCCGCCCTTCAGCCAGTGATCCGACCGCGCAGCAAGCGCGCCATTCTCCTCGGCAACCCGACGCACCAGAGCGACCTCGTCGTCGGAATCCGTGTAGAAACTGTTGACGCACACGACCGGTTTGACGCCGCTCTTCCGAACGGTCTCGATGTGAGCAATCAGGTTCTCGCATCCCCGCTCAACCAACTCCACGTCTTCACGCGTGTACTCTTCCGGCAACGGCAATCCGGGTTTCACCGCAGCGCCCCCACCGTGCATCTTCAGCGCCCGGATGGTCGCCACGATGACAACAGCGTCAGGCGTCAACCCCGAATACCGGCATTTCAGATTCCAGAACTTCTCAAAGCCGATGTCCGCCCCGAAGCCGCTCTCGGTCACCAGGTAGTCCACCAGGCGCGTGCCCAAGCGGTCGGCAATCACGGAACTCTGACCGATCGCGATGTTCGCAAAAGGCCCAGCATGGACGAATACCGGCTGCCCTTCGATAGTCTGCATCAGGGTCGGGTTCAGGGTCTTGATCATCCATGCCATCATGGCCCCATCGACCTCCAGGTCAGCCGTCGTGACAGGCTTCCCGGTCTTGGTGTAGGCAACAACCATACGGCTCACTCGATCCCGCATGTCCCGAAGGTCATGACACACAGCCAGAATCGCCATAAGCTCGCTGGAAACGCTGATCTGGAATCCCGACTCCATCTCGAAGCCGTCCATCTTACCGCCCTTGCCGATGGTGATATTCCGCAGGGCCTGGGCACAGAAGTCCATCGCCCACTTGAGCTCGACTCGTTCCGGGTCAATATCCAGTCGCTTTAGTTCGGACCGCGCCAGCCGCTCGTCGCTGTAGTTGGCTTCATGTTGCATGCGCGATGTCAGCGCGACCATGGCCAAGTTGTGGGCGTTGGTGAGTGAATCGATGTCTCCCGACAACCCAAGTGAAAATGGTGCAAGGGGAATGCACTGGGCGAGCCCACCACCGGCGGCGGATCCCTTGATGTTGAACGTCGGTCCGCCACTTGGCTGACGGATGGCTCCGGCAACGCGTTTGCCAAGGCATCCCAACCCCTGAATCAGGCCGATCGTGGTCGTGGTCTTCCCTTCGCCCAGCGGCGTAGGGGTGATCGCCGTAACATCGATGTACTTCCCTGGTGTGTTGCCGCCAAGCCGCTGCATTGCCAGGCGGGAATCGATCTTCGTGAAAGCCCGTCCTCTCGGACTCATCTCCCCTTCGCGAAGGCCCAAATCGCCACCCAGCTGCAGGTGGGATTTCATGTTCTCTTCCGCGGCCTCGGCAATCTGCCAGTCCGCCAGTTGAGTTGGATCGAGTTTCAAAGCAGTCATTGCACACCCCTTGTCACTGCCGAGGACCTGCCTATGCAGTTCCGCACCACAATGGTGCCAGCGGTCACACTCTGGAAACAGCCAACATCGCTCCCCTAATCTTACGGCATTCCAATCCCCGCGCATTGTATTTTATGGTATATTTGTTGTATCATGTGGGAAAAACACTGCATCTGGACGTCCAAAACGTGGGATATGCACTGAGTGAGTATAGAACAGAGTGATAAACTGCATACGCGCGTGAACACCGTGCTTGAGCTCTGTGGTCGCTACCTGCCGCAGGGCGCGGCGTTCATCCCGATCGCGAGTGTCGAGGAAGTCATCTGCGGCCCGCGATTCTGTTCGTTCTGCCGCGGGTGCCTGGACAGCCCTCTCAGTGGACAGTACTGCCGTCAGGCAACGGTCAGCAGCGCTTACCAGGCCCTGCAAACCGGCGAGCCCTACTACTACCGGTGCTGGCTGGGCCTCAACACAGTAGTCGTTCCGGTGGCCCCCCGGGGGAGACTGATCGGTGCCATTGAGATGGGGGGGTTCCACTTCCCCGATAGCCGCGAGCAGAACGAGGCCTTCATCCGCTCCAACCTCAACAACGTGGATGCAGCTCTTGCAGCATCCGCAGCCTCGAGCCTCGAGGATGTGCTGAACCTCGAACCTCGGGATGTTCGCGGAGCGGCCGGATTCATATTCGACTCCCTCTTCTCTTCCGGAGTGAACGCGGGGAGGGACTTCAGGGAAAATCGCGAAAAATACCTGCAGCAGCGACGTATAGCCGAGCTCATGCAGAGCTACGGCGGGCAGACGATCTCACACGACGACATCTTCACGCTCTTTCCGGCCCTGCTCCTGGCCCTGCGCCAGCATGACCGTGATAGAGTGATGCTCCTGATGGACGACTTCTTCAGCCGGATCCTGCTCGAAACCCGCCTCAATGCAGACCAGATCAAGGTCCATGTCCACCTGCTCCTGAGTGTTCTGACCAGGGAAGCCGTTGTGACTCGGGATTTCCCCCTGGAAGACGCTATCACGCGCCATTTCCAGACCTACCGGCAGCTGGAACCGCTGGCCGACACTGAAGACATTTGCTACTGGGCCTTCAAGCAAGTAGACGCGTTCATGGACCGCATGAAGGCCCCCACCCCTGAAACCAACAGCCTGGCCGACCGCGTCCTGGAGTGGATAGAACAGAACTTCTGGAAAAAGGTGACCCTTGGAATGGCAGCGAGAAGCGTCAATGCCAGCGCTTCGTCGATCGTCAAAACGCTGCGGGCCCGGACGGGGCGCTCGTTCAGGGAACACGTCATCTCTTCCCGCCTGAAGGAGTCACGCCACCTTCTGGCGCAGACGGACGTCCCTCTGAGTGGCATCTCGGCGCGCTGCGGGTTCTACGACCAAAGCCACTTCTGCCGGACCTTCAAGGTGGAATTCGGACAGTCCCCCGGCGAGTTCCGGCGCCAGGCTCGGCTCGCGCCCCCCGTCTGAGCCGAGCCTAAGGCTCCAGCGAGAGAAGCAGAGCGACCTCATCGCAGCAGTGTCGTTTGCGGCACTGAGCACAATCGCTCCAGACCTTCTGAGGGAAGCGCTCCATATCCACCAGCTCAAAGCCGGCACGCTGGAACAGCCCTGGGCGCAAGGTGAGGGTGAAAACGCTGCGGGCGGCCCGGGCGATGGCCAGGTCGACGGCAGCCTTTATCAACTGTGACCCGACTCCGCGCCCCACACACCCGGAATCCACCACCAGCGAACGGACCTCGTGCAGTCCATCCCCGAAATCGCGCAAAGCAACAGCGCCCAGGACCTCCCCCACCTCACGGGCAACAAGGAAATTCCCAATGTGCTCCCCGATCTCACCGGCCGGCCGTGGGAGTACGACCCCCATCTCGGCATAGGGTTCGAGCAGGTCAGCAATGGCAGGAGCATCAGACGGCTGAGCCGCCGTGTAACGTATTGTGGGGTCGAGCATGCGTCTGGCTACTCTCCGTCGAAGACCCCCAAGGCACGGTACTTGGCATAGCGCTGGTCCTGGAGTTCCTTGGGAGCCAGCTTGCGCAACTCATCGAGATTCGTCTTGAGTGCTTCACCAAGCAACTTAGCTGCTCCTTTGTGGTCTCGGTGGGCGCCCCCCAACGGCTCCGGTATAATGCCATCCGCAATCCCCAGTTCCATCAGATCAGTCGGCGTGAGACGCAGTGCCTCCGCAGCCTTCGGTGCGGCGGCTCCATCCCGCCAGAGAATCGCGGCACAGCCTTCAGGGGTAATCACCGAATAATAGGCGTTCTGCATGATCAGGATACGATTCCCAACCCCGATTCCCAAAGCCCCGCCACTGCCGCCTTCCCCGACAACAGCAACCAGGATCGGCACCGTGAAGCGGAACATCTCGCGCAGGTTCACTGCGATGGCCTCGCCAATGTGGCGCTCCTCGGCCGCAATGCCCGGGTAAGCACCCGGTGTGTCAATGAACGAGACAATCGGGACCTTCGCCTTATCAGCCAGTTCCATCAGCCGCAAAGCCTTCCGGTACCCCTCAGGATGGGCACTGCCGAAGTTCACCTTCACGTTCGTCTCAAGATCACGGCCTTTCTGGCTGCCTATCACCATTACCGGATCCCCGTCGAGCTTCGCAAAGCCACCAATAATGGCCTGATCATCCGCGTAGCGACGGTCGCCGTGCAGTTCGAGGAAGTCGGAGAACAAGAGGGCAATGTAATCCTTGGGGTACGGGCGATCGGGATGGCGGGCCATCTGGACGCGCTGCCACGCCGTCAACTCGGAAAACACGCGCTCCTTCTCCTCCGCGATACGCGCCTGGAGCAGCTCCAACGACTGGGTCACATCGACGCCATCCTCCCTGCTGAACGACTGCAGCTTGGTGGCCTTCTTCTCCAGATCGTGGATGGGTTGCTCGAAGTCGAGAATCGTTGGCATCACTCATCATCCTTTATTACAACACGGATCCCCGAAGGGACCAGATCGAACAGTTCGGCAACATCCTCGTTGCGCAAGCGAATGCATCCCTGGCTCGCGGATGTCCCAATCGTCTCGGGCTCCCACGTCCCATGGATACCGTAGCCGATCAAACGCAGATCCGTACCCTCGATGGGCTTGAGCCCCAGCCAGTGAGTCCCCAGAACATTCTCAGGATGCCCATACGGAATATCCTTCCAGGGAGGATGCAGTACCTTGTTGTTGACCTCGAAGATCCCTACCGGCGTACGGTTCTGGCGACCAATGCATGCGGGATAGCACTTGAACAGCTCATCCCCATTCATCAGCAGCAACCGGAACTTGGACTTCGTCACGGAAATCCACCAGTCACACTCATAGACATAGAGGATGTTCCCGGCAAAAATGGTCGAATCAGTGGGATCCAGCCGATTCAGCCGTTGGAGCGCCCCAACCGTGGTCTTGTGGCGATAAGCAATCCGAACGAGGCTGTCGCCTTCTCTGACCTTGTACGAAACCTTCTCCGGCGCGGGCGCATCACAATTGAAGAGTGCTGTGTTGGCCTGACTGATCACAGCCACTGCACGCTCCCAGACAGCCCCGTACTTCACGACACCATCCGTCTCAGTCACCTTGTGCGCCAGTATCCGTGCCCCAACCAGATTCTGCTTTGCCAACTGCTCCTCCGCTGTGCTCAGCCGCCGCTCGACAGCCTGGGAGAGCACGGCGGGGGGAGTTACCGGTTGGGAGGGAGCAACGGCAACGTCCGGTGGATCCGCTACCTGGTCAGAGCCCCCGTCAGCACCCGTGGCGGGGGGCGGAACAACAGGCGTATCATCCACCGAGTCCGGCACGGGAAAAGGAAGGACCACCTCTGTCCCAACCGTAACAGGGTCTTCGGGAGAACCGGAAGCTGGGTGGAATCGACGCCAGGCCAGATTACCGACCCCTATCAGAATGATCAGGATGATCAGCCAGAATGTGTATTTGTAATACCAGTACATGAGTGCAAATCAATCACTAGACGGGGCAGCTTGCGATGGAGTGCGGTGGACCTCGAGACAGCCGCAGTACGGACTGTGAACAGAATATAGGGGCCGTTTCCGCCCCTGCAACTTCACAGCTTCGCGAGCTCCTTGCACAGATACGACATGCTCGGGAAACGCTTCGCCGCGTCCTTCTCCAGGCAACGCATAATCAACCAGTCCAAGTGCGGCATCAGATCCGGCTTGCGTTCACGCGGCGGGACAGGAGTGTACGAGTCACTCATCTGCCGATAGCGCCGTTCCTTGACTGATTTCCCTTCGAAGGGCATGTGGCCGGTGACCAGATTGTAGGCCATCACTCCGAAGGCGAAAATGTCGGCAGCCGGACTCGTCACTGAATCGGCCCTCAGTTGCTCTGGAGCCATATAGGCTTCAGTGCCGGAACGAGTATGGCTGTGGCGTATGCCGGATGGCAAGCTCAGGTCGAAGTCCGTGAGCTTGACCGTGATCTTGCCATCGTTCTGCGACAACAGAAAATTCTCGGCCTTGACATCCAAATGGATGTACCCCATCTCATGCACATGAGCCAGGGCCGTGGCGGCCTGCTTGAGAATCTCAAAGGAACGCTCCGCGATCGCCGAGTTCCGATGCTGCATGCAGCGGCGCACACTCTCACCGTCGACAAACTCAATGACCTCATACGGGAGCAACCCGGAGTAGCCATTCTCGGCCGAAGAGACGATGTTCGGATGGGGGGTCAAGTCCACCCGAATGTTCGTTCCACGCACGAAGCCGCGATGCAGACGCAACCGGAATAGATTGCGACGCAGGAGCTCACGGATCACGAACTGGCGGCCCGTGGGAGCCACACCAAGCGTGAGCCTGGCCATGCCGCCTTTGAACAGCTCACGTCCACGTGTGAGTTCCATTCGCCCTTTGGCTGCCACCTAACGTCTCCCGCCTGCCATCCTTCGATTCGCCGTCTTCTCATCGCCTCGCGGGGCCAAATCAGAAACTAGCCAAACATGCTGAGTCGGCCGCCGCTGAGAATCACTTCGACATCGGCCTCCGATAGATCATGACGAAACGTACACTCCCAGTATTGGCCATCGGGGCTCCGCACGCTGGCAAGAACCGGGGCATCCGGCCGCAGTTGCTCGCGAATACCTTCAATCCGGATGTCGTCATCCGCAGCAATCTTCGCATAGTCACTCTCGCCCGCAAACAGAAGGGGAAGAATGCCAAAATTGATCAGGTTTGCCGAGTGGATTCGCTCGATGCTCCGGGCAATAACGGCTCTCACACCAAGATGCATCGGGCAGATCGCCGCATGCTCTCGGGACGATCCCTGCCCATAGCTGTCACCGGCGACAACCACGCCGTGACGCCCGGAGTCGCGGACGGCAGCCGCTCGTTCGGCGAACGTCGGATGCCCGTCCTCGTTGAAGCACTCGAACACAACCTGCGCATAGTTCGGAATGTTGCTCCGCAATTTCAGGTAGGTACCAGCCGGCATAATGTGATCGGTTGTGATCTTGTCACCAACTTTGAGCAGGACGCTTCCATCGAGAACGTCCGGATAGGCGGTGCAGTGCGGTGGGTCGCCAATCGTCGCTTTGCGAATGATCTCGATCGAGTTTCCAGCCGCAGCGGGAGCGACGACCATGCTGTCGTCTGTAATGAAACGCTCAGGCATGCTCCACTCAGGACAAGCCATGTCCAGTCCACGCGGATCCGTCAACGTGCCGGTCAACGCGGTCGCGATCGCCGTCTCAGGGCTCACCAGGTAGCACTCGTCGTTCTTCGTTCCCGTACGGTTGAGAAAATTGCGATTAAAGGTCCGGACACTCACCGAATCGCTCGCCGGACTGAATCCCTGACCAATGCACGGCCCGCAGGCAGACTCAAGAATCCGGGCTCCCGCCTTGACCAACACCGCCAGATCCCCGTTCAGAGCAAGCATTTCCAGAACCTGACGTGACCCGGGAGCGATCCCCAACGAGACGTCCGGGTGCACTTTACGCCCCTCAAGGACCCGTGCCACCATCGTCAGGTCTTTCAGTGAACTGTTGGTGCAGGACCCGACGACCACCTGCGAAACGGTCAGACCTCCCAGCGACGCGACGGTCGCGATGTTCCCCGGGCTCGACGGGCAGGCCGCCAGTGGCTCCAACGAACTCAGGTCCACCTCAATAACCCGATCATAGACCGCATCTTCATCAGCAGTCAGGGGTTGCCAGCAATCGCCACGGTCCTGGGCCACGAGGAACGTCCGCGTCGTGTCATCGGAGGGAAACACGGACGATGTAACCCCAAGCTCAGCCCCCATGTTGGTGATGGTAGCCCGCTCAGGAACAGAAAGGCTCGTGATGCCCGGGCCGAAGTACTCAACCGCAGCCCCGACGTTGCCTTTGGTCGAGAGAATCGACAAAACATGCAGAATGGCATCTTTGGCCGCAACCCAGGGCCCCAGCTGTCCGGTCAATCGCACACCGATGACACGCGGGTACGTCATCTTGAACGCCCCGCCGGCCATAGCGACGGCAACGTCAAGCCCTCCCGCCCCGATCGCAAGCATGCCAATGCCGCCGTTCGTCGGCGTGTGCGAGTCCGATCCCAAGAGGGTCTTCCCAGGGACCCCGAAGCGCTCCAGATGCACTTGGTGACAGATACCGTTCCCCGCCCGGGAGTAGAGGACACCCTTGGCTGCGGTTACGCTCTGCAGGTAGAGGTGGTCGTTCTGGTTCTCCGGGCCAAACTGGCTCGTGTTGTGATCAATGTACTGAACCGACAGTTCCGTCTTCACACGCTCGACCCCCATCGCCTCCAGCTCCAGGAAGGCCATCGTGCCTGTCGCATCCTGACAGAGCGTCTGATCAATGCGAACCTGCACTTCACTGCCCGGCGTGGCTTCCCCCTCAACCAAGTGGGCCCCGATGATCTTCTCGACGAGTGTCTGTCCAGCCATGCTCTCAAGTGTCCTTGCAGCTTCAATAGATCGACATGAATGCGGAGGGAAGAGACCGTTGCAGGCGGCCCGGAAGCGCCATTCACAGCTCACTCCTCGCCCCTGTGCGGAACCGCCTGCCTCCCCGACGAAAACAGCCTGCACTCACAAGCGCCCCAAAGCTCGCATCGACCGCCCGGGCAACGCGGGCCTTGGGGCGCCCCGGGATGCCAAACAGCACCCCGGAGCGCGACGAATCCTATCAACCGAGACAGCCTACCAACCGTAGACAGCCTGATCGCCCAGCAGCTCTTCAATCCGGAGCAGCTGGTTGTACTTGCAGATGCGGTCTGTCCGACTCAGGGACCCCGTCTTGATCTGACCGGTGTTAAGCGCAACTGACAGGTCGGCGATGGTCGTGTCTTCAGTCTCGCCGGAGCGGTGGCTCACAACCGCGTTCCAGCCAACCCGCTGCGCCATCTCGATCGCGTCAATCGTCTCCGTCAGACTGCCAATCTGGTTGACCTTGATCAGGATGGCGTTCGCGGACTTCTCTTCGATCCCACGAGCCAAGTAGTCAACATTGGTTACCAGGAGGTCATCGCCAACGAGCTGACACCGGTCACCGATGCGCTCGGTCAGGATCTTCCAGCCGGCCCAGTCATTCTCGTCCATACCGTCTTCAATGGAGTCGATGGGGTACTTGTCGATGAGGCCTTCCAGGTAGGCGGCCATCTCTTCAGACGTCTTCACAACGCCCTTCCCTTCCTTCTGGAAATCGTACTTGCCATCCACGCAGAACTCACTGGAAGCCACGTCGAGAGCGATGGAAACATCGCCGCCGTCAGCCTTGCGACCGGGCTTGTATCCGGCGCCCTCGATGGCCTGCATGATCACGTCCAAAGCGTCCTCAACGCCGTCCAGGTTCGGGGCAAATCCGCCCTCGTCACCGACAGCCGTGCTCAACCCACGATCGTGCAGAACCTTCTTGAGGCTGTGGAAGACCTCTGCACCGCAACGCAACGCTTCACTGAAGGTCTCGGCCCCGACCGGACGAACCATGAACTCCTGGAAGTCGATCGGCGCGTCCGAGTGCGAGCCACCATTGATGATGTTCATCATCGGGACGGGCAGGACCTTGGCGTTCACGCCACCCAGGTAGCGGAACAGGGGAAGCTCAAGAGCAGCTGCAGCCGCATGTGCAGTGGCCAGTGACACGCCCAAAATGGCGTTGGCCCCGAGATTGCTCTTCGTGGGGGTGCCGTCGAGGTCGATCATCGTCTGGTCGATGCCGACTTGATCCAGGGCATCCATACCCTCGATCTCAGGGAAGATCTTCTCGTTAACGTTCGCAACGGCGTTCAGCACGCCCTTGCCAAGGTAGCGATCCTTGTCGCCATCGCGCAGCTCAAGCGCCTCGTTCTCACCGGTCGATGCGCCGGAAGGAACAGCAGCACAACCGACGGCGCCGCCCTCAAGTGTCACCTCTACTTCGAGGGTCGGATTGCCGCGCGAATCCATGATCTCGCGGGCAACTACGTCATAAATCGTCGTCATCTCATTACTCCTTTGGGACCACTCTCTCCCAGCACATACGGCCCGGGAAAACCTTCTCCGTCACAACTAGATTAGCGAGTCGATCAATATACAGCGAAGGGGGAGAATTGGCAACGGGGCCAAGGCGGGGCTGCGACACTGGAGTCGCTCTTCCCAATGCGCTCGCCGCCCACCTCAACTGCCCTTGCGGCAGTGGGGCGGAGATCGAAGAGAAACGGGCGATGTCCGCGCCCGTTTCTCCATATCGTCACCCCACCCCGGATCAAGCCCGGCGGAAGTGTGTCAGCCTCAGGCACCGGAAACAGCGGATGCCGCCTTGCGAGAGGATCTACGACTCACTCGCCAGGAGCGTGTTGATCGATGCGGCAGCTTGCCGTCCCTGGCCCATCGCGAGGATCACGGTCGCCGCCCCAAGCACGATATCCCCACCCGCGTAGACGCGATCCATGCTGGTCTTACCGCTCTCGTCTGCAACCAGAGTCCCCCACGATGTTGCCTCAATCTCGGGAGTAGTCTGCTTGATCAACGGATTCGAGCTGTTCCCAATCGCCACAATGACTGTATCGAGATCCATCAGAAATTCGCTGCCTTCAATGACCACAGGCCGACGGCGCCCGGAATCGTCCGGCTCTCCCAACTCGTAGCGCAACAGCTCCGCCTGTTTCACACAGCCGTGCTCATCGCCGATGATCTGTTTGACGTTCTGCAGAATGTGGAACTGAACGCCCTCCTCTTTCGCGTGCCCGACTTCCTCGACTCGGGCGGGCATCTCCTTCTCTGTCCTGCGGTAGATCAGGTGCACCTCTTCAGCCCCAAGGCGCAATGCTGTGCGGGCGGCATCCATCGCGACGTTGCCCCCGCCAAGGACCGCAACCCGACGTGACGACACGATCGGCGTCGCCGCCTTTCCCTTCTCGTAAGCGCGCATGAGATTGGCTCGGGTCAGATACTCGTTGGCTGAGAACACACCCACAAGGTTCTCACCATCGATTCCCATGAACTTGGGCAGCCCGGCTCCTGTGCCGACGAACACCGCGTCAAAACCGTCTTTGGCAAGCAGATCCTGAAGCTTCCGTGTCCGCCCAACCACGAAGTTCGGGACCATCTGCACGCCCATCTTCTGCAGAGTCTCGATCTCAAGTCCTACAATGGCCTTGGGCAGACGGAACTCCGGGATGCCGTAGAGCATGACCCCGCCGAACTTGTGGAACGCCTCGAACACAGTCACATCGTGCCCTTCGCGTCGGACGTCAGCCGCCACAACCAAACCAGCCGGTCCGCTGCCGATCACAGCGACCTTCTTCCCGGTAGACGCCTTGACCTCTGGGGTACCGATCTGTCCAGCCTCGCGCTCCCAGTCGGCCACATAGCGCTCCAATCGACCAATCGACACCGACTTCTCGGGATCCCTGAGTCCTTTGCCAAGCGTACACTCAGCCTGGCACTGGACCTCTTGCGGACAGACGCGTCCACAGATCGCAGGCAGCAGACTGCTCTGTTTGATGACCGAAATCGCCTTGGCATTGTCGCCGTCGGCAATGGCTTCCACGAAATCACGGATGTCGATAGCCACCGGACAACCTTTGATGCACGGCTGTCTCTTGCACCGCAGACACCGCTGTGCCTCAAGCATAGCCTGAGCGGGCGTGTACCCCAGCGCGACCTCGCTCGTATTCCCGCGCCGCACATCCGGGTCCTGGCTTGGCATGTCCTGCCCGGGAATCTGCATCCTGTCTTTCGGTTTCAGGGGCTCCGTGCGAGCCTGGAGCTCCTTGAGAAAACCCTCGGCAGCGCTATTCAACTCATCTGGAGTGATATGACTCATTCCTGTCGTGTCTCCTTCAAGCCTTCTCTGCGGCAGCTTTGACAAGATTGCACGTGTGCTCTTCGTGGTGCCAGGAATCGTGGGCCTTGGCCTCCTGGGCGCGGTACGCCTGAAGACGCTTCATCATCTCATCAAACTCAACCGCGTGGCCATCGAACTCCGGGCCATCTACACACACAAACTTCGTCTCCCCACCCACGGTCACGCGGCAGCCTCCGCACATCCCTGTACCATCCACCATGATCGTGTTCAGGGACACAACTGTGGGGACGCCATAAGGACGTGTAGTCTCCGCACAGAACTTCATCATAATCGGCGGGCCAATCGCGACGACCAAATCCGGCTTCGGGTCGCTCTCACAGAGCTCCTTCAAAGGTTCTGTCACCAGCGCTTTGCGCCCGTAGGATCCATCGTCCGTGCAGACAATCAGCTCATCGGCCAACTCACGCATCCGGTCTTCAAGAATCACCAACTCCTGACTCCGAGCCCCGATAATCACCGTGATCTCATTGCCTACTTCCTTCAGCCCCTGAACGATCGGGTGCATCGGGGCAACACCGATTCCGCCACCGACGCAGACGACTTTGCCGACCTTCTCAAGGTGTGTCGGACGACCAAGCGGCCCCACCAAGGCAACGATGGCATCACCAACGTTCAGCGCAGCCAGCTTGTGAGTTGTTGCGCCCACTGTCTGATAGATAAGCGTTATGGACCCCTCCTCGACATCCGCATCGGCGATGGTCAGCGGGACCCGCTCCCCATAGTTGTCGTCAACCTGCAGGATGATGAACTGCCCCGGCAACCGCTCTTCGGCGATCAGCGGGGCCGTAACCCGCATCAGAAATACCTCTTCGGAGAGTTGCTCCTTATAGAGGATAGTGTGCTCGCAGGCTCTCGTTTCCATCTGATTTGGTCTCTTCAGAAGAGGTTGAGGTAAGCAGGCCGTGGCCTCCCGATTCGGAAGCACCACACACCCCGGAAAAGCAGAAACGGGCCCACACGGCACACCTGCCGGCTGCCGCGGCCCGTTCACGACAGCAAAAACGGTTGATCCATTCGCCGAAACGGCCCAAAACGAGCGCATAATGTAGCACAATGGCCTTCGCAGACAACCCTCGCCTCGCCCTGAAATCAGGTTCAGGGAAGACCGCGTCTCAGGCTATCGACAGCCCTCCCCTCCATACATCGTCCGCCTGGCCCAACTCGCCTCGCAAGGCCATCCTCCCGCTCGTACCGCCCCGTCCCGTTGTCCCCACAGCTGTCACCAGCAAATTCCCGATTTTTGCGGCAATGTGAACTTGATTCCCACCCTGACGCATCTAGATTAAGAGCTTGTTCGACTGAATGGGGCATTAGCTCAGTTGGCTAGAGCACCACACTGGCAGTGTGGGGGTCATCGGTTCGAATCCGATATGCTCCACCATTCTCCTCTTTCCACTCTCCACCGCAACGAGTTATGACTATCTCGTTGGCTCGGATTCCCCCTTTGGTACAGATCTTTGTACAAACAGCTGGGCAATCTGATGCATTTTGCTGTTCCTCACCTTTCCAGAATCGGGCAGTCGTACTACCTTCGTATCACCGTGCCAAAGGACTTGCGCCAGTCAGTTGGTTGGCGTGAGATCAAGAGGTCTTTGCACACCAGCAATACTCAGCAGGCTGTGCGTGAAGCGCAGCAACTGAGCGACCCGATTCTGGAACTCTTTGGCCTGCTACGGGGGATGTCAGATATGGTTGATCCTCAGAAAGTACAGCAGCTGATCGACAAGGTTGTCCAAGATCGTTCCAAGGCCAACTTGCATTGGTGCGAGCAGCACCACATTGAACGGGGGCCCGTGCTGGCTGATCAAGTGGCAATGGAACTGCAGGATGCCGAAGAGCACATTGAGCGCCTGAAAGGGGAACTCCAGCGGGGCGACTACAAGAACCAGCCCAACATCGCTTCGTTCGTCAAGGCCCATTACAGCAAGGAGGAGGCCGAACTCATTGATGATCCTCACATCTCTGGTTACGTCGGCCATAGTGGAGTCATTCTCTAGAGCCCATCCACAAAGGTCTGAAGGCGGGAGGAATCCGCTGCTGTTTTCCCGGCGGGGCAAAAAAGGGAGCCACAAGCCACTATATTGCAGTATCTTACATTGCAGAAAGGTGGCCCATGGCTCAACTGACAGTACTTCCGGGGATGGATCGGTTCAACCGCGTTTTGGGGTGTCGGGAGACGTTTCTTGCCCAAATCATCCGGGAGGCCCTCTCGTTGGCTTGTCTCGCCCCATCGATTTTGACCGCTTTCCAGGCCGACATTGACGATGCCGCGAAGGAGGCTAAGAAGGGGCGATTGATGGACGAGATCTGGCGGGCCGAAGCGTTGCCGCGCTTCCCGGGGTTCCTCGCGGGGCTGGGGTCAGCGCGGGGCTGGGGTCAGCGCGGGGCTGGGGTCAGTGCTCATATTACGATTTAGCTGACCTCAAGCGCTTCTCTGCCGTGGCGACGCGGCCCGGGGTTGGAGTCTGCCGGGGCTGGGGTCAGTGCTCATATTACGCTTTAGCTGACCTCAAGCGCTTCTCTGCCGTGGCGACGCGGCCGGCCAGCCCCTCCGCCTGCCCAATAAGCTCACGATCTGAAGGCAATACGCCCGGACGCGCACGTTGAACCGTTCGGCAACGTCAACCGGCTTCTCCAGAATCATCTCTCGGTCCCGCTCCTCCCGGAAGATCGGGAAACAGAAACTCCCTCGGTTAATCACGTGATAGTACGCACCGGTAGATTCAACTCGAAGGGGACCCGCCATCGCTCACTCCACGACTCACTCACGAGGGTCATTGCCGACAAGGAGCGACAGTGTCAAACCGGAGGCAGTGTCTCCCAAGAGCGCGATATCTGAAAGTATGAAGACTGACCCCAGTCCCCCGCACCTCAGCATGGTCCGGTTCCATCATCCTCTGCCTCTCTTCTACAGGAACGGCCCCAACTTTTTTCGCAGGAAGTCGACCTCCACCTGCAGCCGGCCGATCTGTTCGTGCAGCAGCGACTTGGCCTCATCCACAGCATTCTCGTTCAGCAGTTCATGCTTCCCAGCAAACAGCGCATCGGTCTTCTCCTTCAGCTCCTTCTTCCAGGCCGAGATCTGCGTCGGGTGGACGCCAAATCTGCAGGCCAGTTCGGCGATACTCTCGCGCTCCTTCATCGCCTCAAGGGCGACACGTGCCTTGAACTCAGGCGTGAACCGTCTCCGTTTCTTCGGCATCGGTGTTCTCCTTCTCGCTAGCCCCGCAACGGGGACAGGATTACACTTTAGCCACTGGTCCGCAGAACGGGGTCCACTTTAAAGAAACCCGAATCCAACGTGAGAGGTCCGAATCAATGAGCTACACCGCAGCCAGACGGTGGGCCGCTTGGATGGCCCTTCTTCTCCTGTGCACCCCCGCCCCCTACTCACAGGGCAACCCCACTGCCATCAAGGCTGCCCTCGCTAGGAACCCCAAGGTTGTGAAAGCCGCCTGGTGGGGCTTTCAGGAGACCGAGTCGACGAAGGCCCTACAGGCCGCGATCGACTCCGGCGCGGACAAGGTCGTCGTCGAAGATTTGGGCAAACCGTGGATCGTGGACAAGATCAAACTCGCGAGCAATCAGGAAGTGTTCTTCGAGAGGGGCTGCGTCGTGCTCGCCAAGCGCGGCGCATTCAAAGGCAAGGGCGACTGCCTCTTCACTGCGACTCTCAAGCAGAACGTTGCGCTCATCGGGTACGGCGCGACGTTCAGGATGTGGAAGGCCGACTACCACACGGACGCCTACACAGAGGCCCAGTCGCGGATGTGCCTCGCCATTCGCAGTTGCACCAACGTCAAAGTCTACGGCCTCACACTCGCCCAAAGTGGCGGCGATGGCATCTATCTCGGCGTGTCCAAGCGCGACGTCACGAACACCAATGTGCACATCAAGGACGTGGTCTGTGACGGCAACAACCGGCAGGGCATCAGCGTCATCAGCGCGGAGGATCTGCTCATTGAGAACACCGTGCTCAAGAACACGTCCGGCACCCCACCTATGGCCGGCATTGACTTCGAGCCCTGGGCGTCCAGCCAGAAAATCGTGAACTGCGTCATGCGCAACTGCGTGGCCGAGAACAACCATGGCGCCGCGTACGTGTTCTACCTCACGCGCATGGATGGCACGTCCGAGCCTGTGTCAGCCCGGATCGAGAACTGCGTCTCCCGCGGCAAGCATACGGTGTCAGCCGCGGTCACGACGTCCAATGGAGGGCCTAAGGGAACGGTCCAGGGCCTCATCGAGTTCGTGGATTGCGGCTTCAAAGACACCGGCACAGCCGGCGTAACCGTGAGTGACGTACCGGTGAATGGCTGCCGTGTGCGGTTCGAGAACTGCGTGATCGCCGATGCCAGCACGGAGCCCAAGCGGGAGTCGCCCATAGTGTTCGAGGCACGGAAAGGCTGGTGTACCGACGACATCGGCGGCGTGGAGTTCGCGAATTGCGCCCTCGTGGAGCGGCTGGATCGCCCTCTCATGGTGTTTCAAGGCTCCACCGGTGGCCCCCAAGTCCACGACGTGACCGGAAAGCTCACGCTCATGCGCGACGGCAAGGCCAGGGAGATCCCCATCACCGACATGTTGCTCGACAAACTGATGCCCACGCGAACACGCACGCGGAAGCAGATCGCGCGTTTCGACGCCTCTGGCATGCACTACGTACCCGCCTTCCCCGACGCCGCGTTGCCCACCCAGCGACCAGCGCCAGTGCAACAGCGCAGGCACGGTGAATACCTCGTGTACGCCAACAAGGGCGACGACGTGAAGCTGCGCGTGCGGCACTTGCAGGTGGGCAGTTACGACGGCAGTGACATGGAGATCCCCGTGCTCGGCGCTGCCGGCAAGCGCGTGGCCACGTTGGTCGCACCGTTCAAGCAGGACACGGAGTGCAGCTTCGCCGCCCCGGAGACGGGCGCGTTCAGTCTCGTGTGCGACGCCGAGGCCAACTGCGTGCACGTGGACTCGCCCACGCACCGGCTGTGCCTGATCTCCAGCAAAACGCCGTTCCTGCTGATCGGTAGCGAGGCCGACCTGTATTTCTGGGTGCCTGGCAATCTGGAGGAGTTTGGGGTGAGGATCTGGGGCTGGGCCGAGGAGCGAGTGACCGCATCCGTGTTCGACCCATCGGGGAAGCAGGGCTGGGCCGCCGAGAACATCGACGACATTGCACAACTGTACGTGGGCCAGCCGCGCACGCCGGGCAAAGGCGAGGCGTGGCGCATCCAGCTCCGCAGGCCCACAGTCGGCGGATTCGAGGACTACCGCGTTGACCTGCGCGGGGTGCCGTCCGTGTTGGCGTACTCGAGGGAGACGCTCCTGAAACCGGTCAAGTAGCCTGAAGAGACACACCTCTGGTCATTGCTACTAAGGGCGGGGAGCCCCGCCGGACCTCCCTATCCCGTTGCTTTCGTCCTCGGGCCCTGTACTCTTTCCATGGCAACACTCCTTCCGGTACTCCACCCGCCCAGAGAAACAAGGAGCGGCCAATGCGGCCATCAAGATGGACCACTGCGCGTGTGACGCTCTGCGTGTGCGGCGCGTCGTTCATCCTCTCGGTTCCCGCTTCGGCAACCGAGGGATTCGAGTTGATCGCAAACGGCGACATGGAGAGAATAGCTGCCGCCGGCAAGCCTGCGTCCTGGTCCACTATCGCAGGCAGAGGCGGGAAGGCCGAGTACTCCATTGACACCAAAGTGTTCCATTCGGGGACTCGTTCCCTTGCCATCCAGAAGGACGAGAAGCAGGGCTACTGCATGTGGCGGAGTTCTTACATCCCCATCACCGTGACCAAGGAGACCGAAGCGGATTTTTCCATCTGGATCAAAGCCGAGGCCGCCCCGTACATTGTCGTCAGGATAGTGACATGGGATAAGAACGACAAGTTCCACCAATATCTGACCCCCTTCTCCATTTCTAAAGGCGGCTTCTTTGACTGGAGGGAACACAAGAAGACGATCGCCCTGAAGCCAGGCGGAGTACGAATGGACATACGGCTCTGCAATTTCGACACCGGTACCGTGTGGTTCGATGACGCGAAGCTCACAGCCAAGCGAGACATCCACCGCAAGCGCGCTAAGAAACCCGCAGCAAAACACGCAAAGGAAGTCGCGCCAACAACCAACGCACGAGCGACGGCCCCGGGCATTGACATATTCGAATTTCGCAACTACATCCGCAACACACGCATGACCCCACCGGCCGGCGGCAATGGATTGCCCCTCGGTTGGGCAGTCCACAACCCGCCCCAGAGAGAGACAATCGGCTCAGTTACCTGGGTGAAAGGCGAGCCGCGTCCCGGTTTCTACTCGCTACGCATCGCCTGGGAAGAAGGCGGCCACTACATCGCCGCACAGCCGGAACTGGCCAAACCGATCGAAGGCCAAAGACCTCTAAGATTCCAGTCCTGCGTCAAGACGTCCGGCGGCGGCAAGGCCTACATGCTCGCGCAGTGCTTTGACGGAGCCGGGAAGCTCATCCAGGAAGACAAATCCGACTTCACTGAGAGCACCGAGGATTATGCCACCTGTCGGCTCGATTTCGTGTCACATTCCGACACCAAGAGCGTCCGCACCTACTGTGTCAACGGCGGCACAGGCAGCACTCTGTTTCACTGGGTCACACTCGAACCCAACATGGAACTAGTGAAGGATATGGCCGCCTTCCCATACACCGTTTCAGCCGAGCCTGCCGAAGGCAATCGCTGGTGGAATGCGAACCGCCCGGTGCTCCACAGCTTTGCCGACTCACCCGTCAGCGCAAACTTCGCGTTTTGGGGCGACAAGACGCGACTGGAGAAACCCCGCCTGATCGTCGAGGCCCCCGCGTCCCTGACAATGCCGGAAGCGTTCAACATGGAAGTGCGAGAGCCAGTCAATCATTCCCCGGCCGTGCCCACGGTTGAGCGACTCACGCGCGACGGGTCGCCATACGTCCGCTACACGTTCCCAAGCCCAGCCTGCCTCAAAGGCCTGCGGATAAAGCCCTATCTGATGAACCACCTGACCATGTGTTTTATCCCGAAGCAGCACGAAGAAGGACGCGAATACAAGGTCTATTACCACGCGGAAAACGGCGACCTGGAGAATCACGAGAAGCACTTCTTCCTTCGCATCCTCCCGCCGCTGAGAAAGACGCCTAACCCGAGACGTTTTAAGAGCTATTGCTGGACACTGGACGACATGAACTACTACGACATGTCACTCATAGAGAGGATCGCGCCCAGATACGAGGAAGCCGCCCTGGCCGGACGCGAGCGTTGGACAGGTGGACGCGAAGAGGTCCATCGAGTTGACCAACTCTTGAAGAAGCGGGGGTGGTTCCTCTTCTACGAAACCGGCGACTACCCATTCAGGCTAAGCAAAGTCAGGTCCGAAGACGGCGCGGGGCAACCAGGCCGTGGCGGCCGAAACTACAGCCCGCTCCACGTAATCAGTGACAAGGCGTTCTTTGAGGAAGTCATCGTGCCCGATGCCAGAGGCTATTACGAGCGCTCCAAACTCGAGAACGGTGAGTTCGTATTTCTGGACTTCGAGCCAGGCAGCATTGCGCGAAAGTATGATTTCTCCGAGCAGTCGCGTAGGTTCTTCGCCAAGAAATTCAACATTCCCTTCGATAACGTGCAGACCAACCGCGACATCCTGTCCAACTACCAGGATGAATGGACCGAGTACTGGGCTTGGATGTGCAACGAAATCGTCAGGCTCCATGTCAAGGCCTGGAAGCAGATCGACCCCACAACCAAGCATTTCCTCTATTGCTACCCCATCTGGTTCAACGACCCGGAAGCCACGAGAACGAAGATTTTCAACAGCCCGCTCGATACACGCCTGAACCAGCGCCATTTTGACGTTCTCGGTCTCAGCTTCTATTACACCACCGGCAAGACAGCTTTCCAGCTCATGGACATCAATGCCAAGGTCCTTGAAACCCCCATCCACATGATGCCCATGATGGGCACTACCACGCCATACTGGGGACACCTGACCGTAGACGCCGTCTGTTCGCCTGCCATGCAGCGCCAGCAGGCGCTCATCGCCGCATCTTCAGGCGCCAAAGGCTTCGTCCCCTATCAGGGCAAACTGATGGACGGCATGTACTTTGTGAAACTCGACCAAGCCATGGCCGAAATCGCAGCAGTCGAAGACTTCTACCTGGATGGCATCCGAGCCGACACTACGGTCACAGTAAGACGCCTGGCACTGACAGGGCCAGAGCAAGCAGGAAGAGCTGATGATCACTTCGGAATGCGAGTACACAGACTCGGCGGGAGCACGCTGGTCACGCTCTTCAACTTCCACCGCACATGCGGCCTCACTCTTCGCATCGGCCTGAGCGGGCATCCCAAACAACCCTTGCGCCTGAGCAACGCCGTCGGGAATCCCTCGCCAGACTGGCTCCGCGCCCCGGCAACAGGCCGTATCGTCAGCCCGACAGAGCTTGCAGACGGCGTGCTCTGCCAAGTCCCGCCGCTGGACACTGTGTTCTTGCGGCTGGACGAGAAGTGAGAACGGCGTAACGGTTCAGGCCGGGCATGTCACTTGACGGGAATCGCCTGAAGGGAGCTACTCGTACGGCGAAGCCACCCGCCTCAACCAGCGTTCGCGTCCGTCAAGAGACGTGGGATCACCACCTACGCCAGTGACTTTCCGTGTCAGCCTGAGGGACACTCGGCCTGCATTCTCCCTCGACGCGTTACGGGTGCCATTTATGACCAGAGCCAATCTGCTCCACCATTCCCTCTCTTTCTGCCTCCACCGCTGAGAGGTACAATGCTCCCGTCAACTGAAGCCCAGGCCCTTGCGGCATGGTCCTCTGCTCCTGATCCCTAAGCTACGCCCGGGCTGACGCGGCTGTCAGTCCCGCTCAAGGTAGGCTTCCTTCCCCTCTAGGGAGCGGTCCTGGAGCAACCGACTGCAGAAGCTTCGAGGCACGTGCATGGCAAGGAACGCAAGAACGCGGATGGCCTCCTGTTCCTGCCTGGCCAACGGCCAATTCTCCTCAATGATCCCTCCACCGTAACCGAACAGTGCTTCCGCCCAGTAACTCATTGCCCGTCCTTTCCATCCGACCGCAAAAAGCCCCGCCGGGAATGCCCGGCGGGGCCCGTGAAGCTGCACGCATCGACTGATACCTGACACTCAGCCGTTGAGTACCCAGCCGTCCCGGTATTCCTTACTGAGGAAGCCATCAGCCTTGGCACTGTTCCTGGCCCGGCCGCTGATGCCGTCATACTCGAACTTCTCACCGGCCTGATGGGCAGCGAGTCCCAGGACCATGGTCTCAATACACTTGCCCGAATAGTCAAAGTTGCAGGACGTCTTCAAGTCGCCCTTACAGGCATTGATCCACTCGTTTTGGAAGCCGCCCAAAGGCGGGATGATCTTCTCCTTGGCCCGTGGCTTGTAGTACGTCATATCCGAGTTCTTGCCGTACGGGAAGATCAGGCGCGTGTCGAAGTCACAGACCACGAACCCGTTCGATCCTTTGAACATGGCTCCATGCCCAATCTTGCTCAAGTTGATGTAATTCCGCGGCGAGTTGGGCATCATGCCGCCCTGGTACCAGTGCAGGCGGATGGCCGAGCGCCAGTCATTGGCAGGGATATCGAAACTGCTGTGCATGGCGACGGGGGTCACTTCCGGGTTGTACTTGTCGCCTTCGGCTTCGGCCGACGTCGGCAGGTCAGCATCAAGGGCATTCCAGGCCAGGTCCATGGTGTGGCTTCCCATGTCACCAATCTGCCCTGTACCAAAGTCCCAGTACATGTTCCAGTTCAGGCAATTGGCCCCTGGACGCGCCTTGTGATTACCGAAATACCCGGGGTTGTAAGGATGCTGAGGGGATGGGCCCAGCCAGAGATCGTAGTGGAAGGTCTTCGGGGGCGTGCCCTTTGCCGCAAGGTAACCGGGGCGTGGGATCTTGCGATTGCCCCAGGCATACGCCGACTTCAGGTCACCAATGGCCCCATCACGAATCAGCTCGCGAACCCGGCTGAAATTGTCTTTGGCATGGCGCTGTGTGCCGCACTGGGTGGCCAATTTGTCCTTGTTCTTCAAGTACGTCGCACGCACCATCCGCACTTCCTCGACCGTGTTCCCAAGCGGCTTCTCGCAGTAAACGTGCAAGCCACGGTTCATCGCCCATGTCGCCACGAATGCGTGAGTATGGTCGGTTGTGGCGCAGACAACGGCATCAAGGCCTTTGTGATCCAGGCATTTGCGCCAATCGACGTAGCGTTGTGCCTTCGGGAACTGCTTGGAAGCCTTGTCAAGAAAGGCCTCGTCTACATCGCAGATAGCGACGACGTTCTGGCTTTTCAAAGCCCCCCAGTGAGCCCTGCCACGCCCCCATGCGCCGACGAGCGCGACGTTGAGCTTGTTGCTTGGTGCGTCTGCACCTCGGAGAAGGTGGCTCGGCAAGATAAGAAGCCCTGCTCCTGTGGCTCCCACTGAGCTCAAGAAAGATCGTCGTTCCATGTACTCTCTCCTGGTATGTTCACCGCGATCATCGTGGACTGAGTATGAGACAAAAAGTAGCCCGAGACGGCTCAGTATCAAGTTGATCTGGATCCTGTGGCATTGACCCGTAGGCAATGCCCCGGCATATTGCCGCTGCTCGTCAGAGGCGGGACATTCGCCCCGTCAGAACAGGAGTTCGAGATGGCTTACCCGGGTGTGGTCGACGACTTCCGCGCATGTTGCGAACATCGCACACCGTCGCGGCTGCCTGTCTTTGCTCTGGGCCTTGAGTTCGACATGGAGGTGTTCGGGCTCACCTGTTCGCAGAGCCGAACGGATGTCGACGCGATGGTCCGCTGTAAGACTCAGGCCGTCGACACCTTCGACTATGACCTGACTGAGATCTTCCCGGACGACTACATCGAGTTCGAACCCCTCGGCCTCGACATGTCAGACGACCCTCTGCATCCCACCATGCCGCTCGCCTACCTGCCCATGGAACGGGACACACTCAACAGCTTCAATATCCCAGACCCAGACCGTGACATGCGTCTCCCTATCCACTTGCAGATGATCAGACAAACGAAGGCGGCTCTGGGAGACAGCTGCTGCGTGATGGGGCGAGTTGCCGCTCCCTTCTCCGCCCTGGGGCTCATCTACGGGATCGACACGCTACTGGTCACCATGCTCGAACAGCCGGACCTCGTGTTCGACAACCTGCGGTTCTTTGGCGACCACCAAATCGCGTTCGGCCGTGCCCAGCAGGAGGCCGGAGCAGATGTCCTCTGGCTCGGAGACTGTGTAGCTGACTCAACCTTCCTGAGCCCGGCATGGTTTGCGGAGTTCGCTCAAGCGGCCGCGACCGAAGTCGCGCAGGCACTTACCGCGGACGGCGGTCTCGTGATCTACCACACCTGCGAGACCTCGGTGCCTCATCTTGAACTGCAGACGCAGATTCCGGCCAGCGCAGTCAATGTGGGCGAAGGTGCCGACCTCGCAGACATCAGGCGAACGCTCGGTTCCACCAAGTGCCTGACCGGGAACTTCGACCCAATTCTGCTGCGCGACGCCCCCCCCGAGCACGTGGAACAAGCCACCGTAGCGATGATCGACGCAAACGCCTCCACGCCGGGCTACACGTTCAACACGGGTGAGGGAATCATGGCAAACACCCCGCGCCAGAATGTCGAAGCGATGATGCGGACGGCCAAGAACATGCCGGCATGTCAACCGTAGATGTGCTGGTCAGCAGGGCTGTGCCCTCTTACAGTGCCCCAATGCCACACCCTCGAGACACGCACTGACGCAATGACGGCCGCCATGCGGTCCCCATGGCATACCTTCTGGCTCACAGGGAGCGATAATGGAAGACCAAACGCCGAAAACAGACAAGCCCTTGCTGCTTCGCATGTACCGCATGATGCTCACGATTCGTCGCTTCGAAGAGGAAGTGAAAACGCTCTACCGGGCCGGTGAAATCGTGGGAGCCATTCACCTCTACATCGGGCAGGAGGCCGTGGCCGTGGGAGCCTGCGAGGCACTGCGAACCGACGACTATGTGACCAGTGGACACCGCAGCCATGGTCACACGCTCGCGAAGCATCTGGACGTGAAAACCACGATGGCGGAGATGATGGGGCGCGCCACCGGGCATTCCAAGGGACGCGGTGGATCCATGCATATGTTCGACATCAAAAAGGGCTTCCTCGGAGGCAACGGAATCGTGGGCGGAGGGATCTCGATCGCCCTCGGAGCCGCCTTTTCAGCCAAGTACCGCAGCACAGATCAGGTCTGCGTGTGCTTCTTCAGCGAGGGGGCCTCCAACCAAGGCGTCATCCATGAATGCCTGAACATGGCATCGCTTTGGGGGCTCCCGATCATCTACCTGTGTGAGAACAACCGGTACGCAGCCACAACACCGGTAGAGAAGAGCACGTGCACAGAGGATATCGCTCCCCGAGCCGACGCCTACAACCTGCCGTGGGCGATCTGCGATGGCAACGACGTCCTCGATGTCCATCGAACTGTCTCAGCCGCTGTCACACGAGCCCGGACGGGAGGCGGCTGCACATTCATCGAAGCGAAAACGTACCGCGTAGAGCCTCACTGCGGCATCATCCCCGACGCACGCGGGAAGGATGAGATCCTCGATTGGCGTGGAGATGCACGAGACCCCATCGAGAGATTCCGCCGGCATGCACGTGACGACGGTCTACTCTCCGCAGCGGATCTGAGAAACACCGAATCCGCCGTCGAGAGCGAATTGGAGGAGGCCATCGCGTTCGCCCGGGAAAGCCCTTTCCCGGACCCCGAACACGTCGCCGAGTACCTCTGGGCATAGCGAGCACGGCCCCCGCGGCTGCAAACGCACAGCAGAGCACCGCATGTCAGCATGGTCAGGCCAAAGAGATAGAGACATGAGAAAAATCACCTACTGCGACGCCCTGAACGAGGCCATGTACGAAGAAATGGTCCGCGACGACCGTGTTTTCGTCCTCGGCGAAGACGTCGACATCGACGGTGGTGTCTTCAATTTCACCCGCCGCATCGCCGACGAACTGGGCCCAAGACGTTGTGTGGGCACACCGATTTCCGAGGAAGGCTTCGTCGGTCTGAGTGTCGGGGCAGCCGCAACGGGTCTCCGCCCGATCGTTGAGATCATGTACATGGATTTCATCATGCTGGCTATGGACCAGTTGGTCAACCAGATGGCCAAACTGCGCTACATGTCCGGTGGCCAGTTCACCATGCCCGTCACGATCAGGGCCCAGTCAGGACACGGCACGCGTGAGTCAGCCCAACATTCCCAGAGCCTCGAGGCATGGTTTGCCCACACCCCCGGATTCAAGGTCTGCATGCCGGCCACCGCGTACGATGCGAAGGGCCTTCTCAAGGCCGCGATCCGCGACGACAACCCCGTGTTGGTCATCGAGAACCGCATCGTTCTCTATGATGAGGAAGAGGTCCCGGAGGGCGAATGGATCGTCCCCCTGGGGAAGGCCGATGTGGTCCGCTCAGGCACGGATGTCACTGTCGTGGCGACCGCCTATTCCCGCCACAAGGCGCTCAAAGCGGCGGCCGAACTCGAGGGGCGCATCAGCGTCGAGGTCATTGATCCACGCACGATAGTGCCTCTGGATATGGAAGCGATCCTGGGCTCAGTGGCCAAAACCGGACGGCTCCTGGTTGTCCATGAATCCCCTGTGCGCTGCGGAATCGGGGCGGAAATCGTTCGCCGCGTTGTGGCTGAAGGGTTTGACTACCTCGACGCCCCCCCGATTGTCCACGCCGGAGCCAACATCCCCATCCCGTTCAGCCCTCCGCTGGAAGACGCCTGTCTGCCTCAAGTCGAGACCATTGTCAACGCGATCGAGGATCTCGTCAGGTGATTGAGGCTCCTGGGCACGGCCAGTCGGCGCTTGCCCTCCCCTGCCCCGGAAGTCCCTGCCGCATCACAGGCGTGTGTGAATGATGTATGCGGCCAACCCGATGAGAGCAACGACAACGACGGCGATGGTGAGCGCCTTGCGGCGACGCTTCCTCCTCGCGAGACGTCCCGCCTTCCGTGCGGCATGGCTTTCTCCCAGGTGCTTCCTGACCTTCGGTTCCTCCCCAAGGCTCACCCGGTAGAAATCGTCGATCAACTCCTGCCAGCTCTTGTGCCGCTTATGGGGAGACTTGGCCATCATCGTCTGGATGAGCCGAGCGGTCCCCTCCGAGAGTCCCTTCCGCAGGCTGCGTGGATCGGGAACGGGTTCGTCTCGGTGCTTGGCCAGAATCTCGTTGATATGGTCCCCTGGGAAGGGCGGCCGTCCTGTCGCCACGCAAAACATCGTGGCACCGAGGGAATACATATCACTCCTGAAATCCGGAACGCTCCCTTTCTGCAACATCTCGGGGCTGATGTAGAGCGGCGTCCCACCGGGGCGTGCGGCGTCGTCCGGGCTTCCGGCCCGCACCAGGGGCCCAGCCAACCCGAAGTCCAGGAGTACGGGGTTCCCCTTGCCGTCAAGCATGATATTTGACGGCTTGATGTCGTGGTGGATGAGCTTCACCTCATCCCAGGCGTACTTGAGCGCCTCAGAGACCTGCAGGAAAAGGTGAAGTATGCGTTTCTCAGCCAGCAGGCAGCCGCGCTCGACCATCCGCCCAAGATCCTCACCGACAACATGAGCCATGGCCATGTAATAGAAGGTCTCCACCTCTCCAGCATCGAATGCGGTGACGATGTTCGGATGGCGGAGGTTGGCCAGCGTTCGCACTTCATCCCGGAACTTACCGATCAGGGCATCGTTCCGGATCAGGCTCGGCGAGAGGATCTTCAGCGCGACGTTCCGATCCATTGAGAGCTGGCGGGCAAGAAAGACATCTCCCATCCCTCCCTGTCCCAGGCGCTGGATAATGCGGAAGCCCCCCAGGATCGTCCCCGGAGCCAATTCCGGAACGGGGACCAACATGACACGTCCGCACTTGGGGCATGGAGCCGTGTGGCCCACTGCCCCCATTGCCGCAACAAGCTCCGTGTTGCAGAACCTACAAAGGAACGTTAGCTCCAAGCCAGCCATCAAACCTACCCCCACGCAACCGACCAGAGGGCTACCCACCGCCCTCAGCGACGCGATGCTAAGAAGGTAGTTCTCTCACCCAATCCGTCAAGGAGCAAGAGAGAACGTTGGTCACCACGTTCCGGTTCTCACAATGTCGCCCTCATCGTCCCAGGCTCGTTCGTCGGCGTTCTGCTTCGGGCGCAAACGGTAGATCACCCGCTTGGCTTTCCTGGCTTTCCCTGGCTCTACACTCGTCTTGAGGGCTTCCCAGTCAGCAAGTGTGTAGTTCGACGGAACAACATCCGCGGCCCCGTCCGCTCCCACACTGAAGACGAACCATCCCTTCCCATCCTTCGAAACGCCATACTGGAGATCTTCACGGGTAAACGGGTCCAGTGGCAGCTCCTCGATACACTCGGGCACAAGCTCGTGCAGCGACTCGGGGCCCGCACCGTTGCGCCGGTGGTACTTGCGCAGTGCTTTGCCGATCTTCTTGGCAGGATCCTTCACCGCTTCAGCCTTCCGCCCCAGAATCGGTTTGGAGAACGGACCGGCAGTGGCAAGGGACACCAGTGTTGTCGCGACTGGCACAGCAGCTTCCGTCTCAATGAAGAGTCCTCCCTCATCCGAAATCACTCCAGCCTGCAGATTCCCCGCTGAAGCGAGAATACGGCCGACGTCGGGGGCGAAGTTCCGAATCGGCGGGGCCTTGTCCGCAATCAAACGCGGCAGAATGGCAGCCAGCACAGGCTCGGTGCGTACGTAGATGCCGGCCAGAAGGGACGAGGAGAGGACGCTTCCGTCCGCACTGAACGGCGGGGTCCTGGCAAGCGTGTCTTTGACCCGATGGCAACGTGCAGCCCTGGCAAGAGCTTGCCGGCTGTTGGCCAGGACCAGGAAATCTCCCACGTACGCGTAAACGATGACAGTCTGCCCCAGCCCCGGGTGCTGGATGAGGTACACATCCAGGTCGCCGAACTTCTCCGGGACGACAGACATTCCCTGCTTCTTGAAAGGCTCCGCCCCCATCAACGCCTCGATTGTCTTCTGAGCATCCTCAGGCTGCCCTACCTGAATCCCTCCCAGAATGTCGAAATCCGCCCAGCGTGGCGTCGGGTTCTTCCGGTTTGCCAGAGCATCGGGCTTGCGCAGCGCTGCCGCAACGAAAAGCTCAGGGCCGAGCTCGCCAAAGAGGTCCTCCTCAACATCGATATTGAAACTCTGAAGTAACCAGTCGTGGATCTCATCGAACTTGACCCGCACTTCCTCGCCATGGACGGCTAGAACCAGTTCCTGTATGGCTGAGTAGAGCTCTTTCCCCGGACCCACATTCAGCCCGAGGAAAGCCCCGTACTTCGACGGCACAACCGTCGGGCTGGTGAGTTTGAGGTGCTTGCGCGTCCGCAGAATGCCGATCAAGGCCTGTTCCTGTTCCTCATCAAAAGCGAGTTGGACCGACTCACGAAAACCGTCCTGCTCAGGAACAGCCCATGCCCGGATTCCGGTCAAGGCGTACGTTCCCATGAAATGGGTCTCACGTTCCTGCTTGGATCCCGGCGGGATGTCGGCAAGGACACCCTCCATCACGGGGACCATATTCACATACGCCGTGGCCAGTGCAGCGGGGTCGAATTCCGCGGCGGCATCCTGGAAAACGGCGCTGCCGGCCAGAGTCTCGCCAGCGCCGTCCGCGCAGGAAAGGAGCCTCTCTATGCCCGGCTCATTCCCCAGGAAGACAAACCGTTCGACGAACGAAACGCTGAACCCGCCGCCCTCCTTCAGGTTGTTCATTCGGTAGATCTTTTGCCCTTTGCTGGAACCAACTGTGAGTTCCATGCCATCGGCCATAGCCCCAAACGCAGGTAGCAGTTTCTCTCCAAAGCGATGGGCGAACTGCTCTCCTCCTTCGGGGATCACACCAACGAACCCCAAAGCCGGCTGCGTGAGCTCGTCAGCGTCGTCCGGCAAGGGAAAGACGACCAATCCCCACGTCTTTGGGAACCCCTTCCCAAACTCACTGCCGGGACAGTCGGCCAACGCCACCGAGGCCAACTCGCCGGCCGCCTGGATGAAATTGGCCACGGCCACCATTGATGAGGACGCTGCCACGCCCTTCCCTACCGGCGATTTCTTCAGCGCCTCTTGAAGCGTCCGCGTGTCCGGGATGTTAACCAGTACGAGCGCATCGCTGCTCACAAGCTGGGCAATAGCTGTTTCCGCATCGGCATCAGCCGCCTGGAGTCTGCCGGGGCAAAGCAGGCAAGAGACGGTGGCGACCACCCATAACCAAGTCATCGACGTCTGCATAGCATCGTTCCTTTCGGGGAAACTGAACACGAGAGAGCGTTTGGTGAACCGGGCAACGGGGCAGTCCCCTATGCGCGACTCTTACCCCCTATACGGGGAAGACCAGTCCGAGGTTACACTCTTCCGCGAGAAAAGCCGAAGGGCAACGGCGGAGACCGGAAGGAAGAGGCATGCCCGACCGGTGGCCCCGCCTTCCCCGTCAGAACACGCGCAACGGACACGTACCTTCCTTACACTTGCATCTTGGCCCTCACGCGTGACAGTTGACCGGTATGTCCACCGTCGCCATGGCACAGACGGATTGTCCGCGGCAACCCCGGGAGCAAGACCATGTTTCAGCATGTCAGACATACTGCCCACGCGCTTCTGGTGTCAGTCCTCGTCCTTTCGCTGGCGCATAGCGTCTCCTCGGCTGAGGAACCCGCCCCCACGTTCGCCTGGTTCGCTGACGGCACGTTCGGCGAACAAGGGACATCGTCACACCGCATTTACGCGCGGGGGAGTGCCCAGCCGGATGACACGGGAGCGATTGTCCTGACCAAAGGCGCCTTTATAGTCGAAGGGGCCGATACCTCCCTTCTGGATGCCTGCCGGGGAAGCAATGCCCTGACGCTGGAAGTCGTGCTCCAGGCCGGGCAATCTCTTCAGCAGGGCCCCGCCCGGATCGTCAGTTTTTCCAGTGATCCACGCAGCCGCAATTTCACCCTGGGGCACGATGGTGCTGAGCTGGTCATGCGTCTGCGCACTCCGCAAACCGGCCCAAACGGAACCAACCCGCAGTTGACGCTCTGCCGGGCGCCAGTGGCTCGACTTGCTCACGTCACCGTGACCTACAGCCCCGGGAACCTGCGGTGCTATGTCAACGGCAAACGAGTCATGCTCTCAAGCCGAGTTCGAGGCGACTTCAGCAATTGGTCTGAAGCCCATCTGCTCCTGGGAGACGAGTGGTCAGGAGAGCGAGACTGGGATGGCAGGCTGGGCAGCGTAGCCATTTTCGCTCTGGAACTGACACCGGTGCAGGTAGCGGCCCGAGCTTCCCGCTGGGCTTCACACGCCCGGATTTCACAGGTGGCCGCCCCCGAAACCAAGGACAGCAACATGCGCATCAAACCATACTCTGACAACCCACGATATTGGCAGTACAAAGGGAAGCCCGTGTGGCTTCTGGGCGGAAGCAAGGATGACAACCTGTTCCAGATACCAGACCTGGAAGAACATTTGGACGAAATGCGGGAAGCGGGAGCAAACTACATACGCAACACGATGAGCGACCGCAAAGATTATGGGTTTGAGGTCTACCCCTTTGGCCAACTGGCCGACGGCAGATACGACCTCAGTCAATGGAACAACGAGTACTGGGACCGCTTCGAAACCATGCTGCGACTCACCGCCGCACGCGACATCATCGTCCAGATCGAGGTGTGGGACCGCTTCGACTACGCTCGCGGGAATTGGCCCCCACATCCCTACAACCCACGAAACAACGTCAACTACACGTCCGCTGAATCGGGCTTGGCAGAAGTGTATCCGGATCACCCCGGACGTAACCAACAGCCCTTCTTCTTCACAACTCCGGGGCAGCGGAACAATACCGTCGTGCTCCCGTTCCAGCAGCGCTTCGTGGCGAAAATGCTCTCTTACACGCTTGAGCATGAACACGTGCTCTACTGCATGGACAACGAGACCTCGGGTGACGAGGCCTGGGGAGCCTATTGGGCCGAGTTCATCCGGGGTCATGCGACCCAGGCAGACAAACAGGTATGCATCACCGAGATGTGGGACGACTGGGACCTGAAGGCCACCCGCCACCGACGCACGTTGGACCACCCCGGACTATACGACTTCGCCGATGTGTCTCAGAACAACCAGAAAAAGGGACAGGAGCACTGGGACAATTTCCAGTGGGTGCGTCAGTACACGGCGGAGCAGCCACGCCCCCTCAACACGGTCAAGACCTATGGGGCCGATGGCGGCCGACATGGTAACACGCGGGATGGCATCGAGCGCTGGTGGCGCCACGTGATAGGGGGGGCCGCCAGCGCCCGGTTCCATCGGCCGTCTTCCGGACAAGGCCTCTCGGAGCTCGCAGTCGGGTCCCTGAAGACGGCCCGAAGACTTGAGGCGGCGATGGCCCCCTGGACGTTCAGACCGGCAAACGCGCTGCTCAAAAGGCGAACCGCCAACCAGGCATATCTCGCAACCGCAGGGGGAGAGACATACGCGATGTATCTCCCAAATGGCGGGGAAGCGACTGTGGACCTGAGCACCATCACCGGCAGCGCTGACATGCGCTGGATCGATGTCCGCACCGGGGACTTGCACAGCCGGGAGACCGTCACAGCAGGCCCGGCTGTCTCCATCAGATCCCCCGAAAAAGGCCACTGGCTTGCCCTCATCAGGCCGAAATAGCCTGGATTCCCACCCCAACGCTCCCCACCACGTTGGCTGCACGGACCCTCAATGTCGGAGGCAGCACCATCCGGCGACCTCTTCCCGAATGTATGTCCCGCAGCCTATCTTGGCGCCAATCGTCCCTAAGCCCGGCGGGCCAAAGGCAGGATGTCGTCCTCACGAATCCCCAAGTCCTTCACATGTCCCGCGAGTCGGGTAACCACACCAACACCCGCGAGGCTATGCGTGTCACTCGCAAAGTGGAACCAACACCCCGCCTCTTTCGCGATGCTCAACATGCGCAGGAAGCCGATGTCGTGACATCCCGGGAGTTCGCCGTCGGTCAAACTCGGGAAGAAACCTGTGGTGATCTCAATGCTGACCTCGCACCGTGCCGCCTGTCGGAAGCAGGCGGCAAAGGCATCATCAGAGATCGTTGCCAGGATCTCGTCCGTTGAGTCACGGTGCCCACAGGGCAGAAACGGATGAGCCAATCCCGTCGCCAGGCCCAGTTCAAGGACCTCAGAACAACGCCTGACCATCAGGTCGCCCACCTGTTCAGGGTTCTCGATCCCGGGAGGCTCGACAAACCCCTTCATGTGGAAATGAGAGAAGGGGATGAGGACGTAGTCAAGTGCATCCGCAACGGCTCGACTGATGCCGACGCGCCCGTCCCCGCAGTACTCGGTCTCACAGCCCACCAAGACACGCACGCCGTTAGTGTCTGCAGGCATCTCTTGCCTGATCTGTGAGATATGCTCAAAGCTCTGGGGGGCATACCAGGGGGAGGCACCGGGAATCTGACTGTCCCACATGTGGTTGCTGAACCCAACCGTGGCCAATCCGGCATCGGCCGCAGCCTCAATCATGTTGGCGGGAGTGGCGGCAGGGTCGTGTGAACACGCCGACAACACGGTGTGCGTATGGAGGTCGTGATCAATCGTCATGGGGAGCCTTCCTGTGGGATTCTGTGGGGCTCACGCCGAGAAGGACGTCCCCTTCGTCGCCTCCGTGTTCTGGGCCACGATCGTGTCTCCATCAATCCCCCAACTCTCCAAATCCGCAAGGGTGACATCGATGACCTCCCCATCGCGCTCAAAAGCCCGGCCCATCCGCTTGAATATCCGATTACGAGTCGACTCTCGAAGACAATCGAAGTCGCCAATAACAGTCATTTCACGTCGGCAGCGTGTGTGGGCCACATTCACACGATTCGGGTCATCCACGAAGCCAATCCGTCCGTCCGCGTTACTGCGAACATAGCAGATGATGACCGCATCACTTTCCCCGCCCTGAAAGCTGTCAACGGTCGAAATGCGAGAGCGAAGGAAACGCCACCATGCCTCCTCATCGTCAACACACTCACCGACCAGATCCTGCATGTGTTCCCAGCTCAGGATCTTGCGCAACAGCCGAACTTGTCGACGATACGGTGCGATGACCGTGATTTCATGGATGGAGTAACGCTGGGCCAGCTCCCGGAAGACCCACCGGCAAAGCTCAGCTTCCAGCCCGTTCTCCAGCCCCGGCCGGCGAGCCGCCAGGAGCAAGCGTTCACAGCGCAGTTCGGCCGGGAGGTCACTGGTCCGGAGCAGGCGAAGGCTTGAGGGCGGGTAACGCCGCTGGCGTTCCGCGTAGGAAAGCTGGTAGTAGTCCGCCTCTTCGCTGGCTCGGACACGGGCATCGTAGAAAAGCGTGGATGCAGAGCGCATAAGACGTGGGTTCTGGCAACGGTAAGACCGCTGCAGCAGAACAACCGGGAAGGAGCGCTCTTCGACAAGCCACTGTAACGCGCTCCGATGCAGTGTGGTCCAGTAGCTCCTCGGAACGACGCCGTATTCGTCGATCAACCGCCGGACAACCGTCTCAGTGGGAGGGAACGGGGGCAACTGCTGGTGATCCCCGAAGAGGACGGCTCGACCGGCAAGCCGTGAGCACAGCAGGAACTCATCCATTCGGGTCATACCCGCCTCGTCAAAGACAACCACGTCATAGGGACCGTTCTTCTCATAGTCATCCATGACGATGTTCGCCCGCAGGAGGCCAACGTGTGTTCCCGCATAGATGCCCCCGCCGACGGCCGACCGCTTCTCGGCAAAGGCCCTCACATGGTCGACGTTCTCAACCCAGGCGGCCTCCGAAACATCGGGAGCAATGCGTTCCTGCATCCAGCCAAAGCGAAGGATAGGGAGCCCTTCCTGAAGAGCCCGGCGGCAGATGTTGTCAACGGCAGTGTTGGAGGGAGCCGTGACCAACACACGCTTGCCACGCTCACACAACGTCTTCAGGACACCAACGAGAACGCGCGTCTTCCCGGTCCCGGGCGGTCCCTGGATCAGAGCAACCGGATTCTCCTCGGAAACCGC
>Ga0209045_1000218_pt1 | contig 72049 bp, 72 predicted proteins | sample SaaInlLV_10m_DNA_4_FD_184664 | JGI IMG/M metagenome (GOLD analysis project Ga0209045, IMG submission 184664) | Marine microbial communities from expanding oxygen minimum zones in the Saanich Inlet - Saanich Inlet SI072_LV_200m_DNA (SPAdes) (version 2) | ecosystem: Environmental > Aquatic >...
TCCCGTATAGAGTTTTCCCTTTGCCCGGACAAGGAACTCTCCGCCTTTTGTCTTAATTTTGCCGCCCGGCAGATCAAGGCTTCCTGTTTTCACTGCCATTGACACCTGATCAAAGGACAGGTTAAATTGCCTCAAATTTTCTTCTGACACTTCAACGGATATTTCATAGCCTCTGACACCTATGAGGCTTGCAAGGGAAATATTATCTGTTTCAACAAGGTCATCCCTTATTTTCTCGGCAGTATCCCGCAATACCTTTTCATCAACATCGCCATAGATGGCCAGGTAGATGGCCGGATCATTGTTTTTTATCTCTGTAATAACAGGATCTTTGGCTTCTTCTGGAAATGAGTCAATTTGGTCTATCAGGGTTCTTATTTCATCGAGCTTTTCATTAATATCTGTTCCTGCGGAAAGTTCCAGTGTTACAGATCCATGTCCTTCAAGAGCAGTTGAGTACATTGTTTTTACATCTTCAAGGCTTTTAAGCTTTTCTTCGATCTTGATACAGATCCCTTCTTCGGTTTCCTCCGGGGATGCCCCGGGGTAGGTTACACCGATATCGATCATATCAAGAGAAAATACGGGGAACAGTTCGCGTTTCATATTTAATACAGTGTACAGCCCTGCCACGATCAGAAAGATCATGATAAGGTTTACAGAAACCCTGTGTTCCACAGACCATTGACCAAAGGCTTTCATATTTTATTTCCCATTTTGTTTGATCGTAAGTGCCATTCCCTCAAGGGCACCGGGAAGGGGAGAAAAAATAATTTTATCGCCGGGGGCAAGGCCGCTGTCAATATACATTTCTTCTTCAAAATTTCTTAAAACATTCACTTTTTTCATTTTCAAATGATTGTCATTCACTGTAAAAAGGATATTACCGCTTTTTAACAGATACCTTTTCAGCACGTAAATATTCTCATATGTTTTTCCTGTAATACTGCATTTAACAAATGTACCAGGCTTTAAATTGAAAATATTTTTTATTTGCAGGTCCGTATTTTTTATTTCTATTGTCATGGGCAATGTTCTAGTCTTTTCATCAATTTTTGCTTTTATCCGTGCGACTTTAGCATTCCAGGCATATGATTTCATATTTCCAAAGCCTTGCACCATCACTTTTGCATCCGGTGTTTTACCGTTTTCAAAAAAGGATTCAATCCATTCCATTTGTTCCAAAGGAATGCTCACATCCACATCCAGGCTGTCTTTTTCATATATCGATCCCAGGGTCTGGCCCGTGTTGACATATTCCCCCTGTTCAACAAATTTATCAAGAATCAAACCGTTAAAATCTGATTTAATTTGGGTTTTCTCAAGTGCAAGGTCTGCTTTTTGGAAATCAACCCGGGCCATGGTCAGAGCGGCTTTTTTCTGCTCCATTAATGAGTTGGTTAATGAGAGCCTGTTATTGATATTCTGCAAGACTATCTTTGCCTGAAGATATTGCTGTTCAGATCTATCAAGACTGTTTTTGGAAGCAAATTGATTTTTGCTCAATGCCTTGACTCTCTCAAGCTCTTTTTTGGCAAGATCCCTATTTGCTTTGGAAAGCTTGATATCATTTTTCAAATTTTCAATATCCTGGTTTAAGCTTCCAATATCTGCTTTTGCCTGCCTGATTCGAACCTGCCCGGCCTGCCTGTTCAGTTTATAGGATCTTTGATCTATCCTTACCAGAAGGTCGCCCTTAAAAATTTCTCCACCCTCAATAAAGGAGGGATGAATATAATCGATTCTCCCTGGTACTTCCACGGCAATCCTTACAAGTTTTCTGGGTTTCACAGTACCAAAAGCCTCCACCGTCATGACTTTTGAGACAGGTTCCGCAATCATTATCTTCACACTGGGAGGAGTTTTTTTGATTTCATTCTTCTCAGGTTCCTTTTTTAAGGAAATCAACAATTTCGCCAGCGCAATGGCAATTGCCAAAATAAGAATAACCCTTAAAAATCTTAAAAAAAATGAAGTTGATTTCTTAATCCCTGACCCTTTTTTCATAATCAATACCTTTTTTTGACACCAGCTTATATAGGGTTCCAACAAACAAAGTTAAAATTGCTTTTGACCCATTTCTATATACTAAGATTGAACTTTTGAAAAGAAATTTCAAAGGTATCTAATATAAGCCATTAAACCTTCCTATAAAATTATAAAATATTTTACTCAAACTGTTGACTTCATAATGATAGTTGAATATACAAGTATTATTATTGATGGGAGTTCAACTATATTTAAAATCTTTTTCTGTTGGCTGTAATTGGCTTGGCTGTTTTAAATGATAAAGCAATTATTTAGTTTAACTAAAGATAACAGAGGAGTGGGCTAAAAATGTTAATGACACTGAGAGCTCCGCGTGTACAAAAACCTATTGAAGCGGTTTTAGATGACGACACCTGTGTAATCGAAAATATTTCCACATCTGGAGGTTTTTTAAAAACAGACCAAAAAATCCCCAAAAAAAAATTTACTATTAAATTAAGATTAATGGGCCGCAAAACCATTGGGATAAACTGTGAACCTCAATGGGAAAATGAGGCCGGTGTGGGATTCAAAATTTTAGACATTGAAAATTCAAAAGAAAATTTTTTCAATGACTATATTAAAAATCAATTCCAGGCATTTAAAATATATGGTGAAAATCGAATTTTCACTTCGGAAATCATGGTGACTCTCAAAGATACCAATGTATTTGGAAACGTATACTTCAGCAATTATATTGAATACCAGGGCACTATCCGGGAAAAATTTTTATTGGCTTCCGTTCCGGATCTTCATGAAATGCTTGCCAAAACCCAGGTTAGACTGGTTACTATAGATACTTACAATAAATTTGTCAGCAATGCCTATTTCGGTGATGTATTATTGCTTGAGCTCACGACATCAGATATAAATGCGGCAACCTGTAAATTAAATATTACCTTTAAAAATAAAGCCACAGGAAAAATTGTAGGCAAAGGCTATCAACGATTTTGTGTCGTAAGTTCCAAGGGTAAAGTAATGAGGCTTCCACAAGAATTATTAGGACCCCTGGATTTTTACCAGACTTTTGAGAATTAATCGCTAATGCAATACCTTAGCGCCATCCTCCCCTTATTTTCTTCTATTCTTTTTTTGGGCCTGGGTATTACTGTATATTTTATTTCCAAAGGAAAACTGCGGGGCGTATTTTTAAGATTCTGTTATTTCACTTTTCACTGGCAGTTTTCCTGGTTTGTCCTTTTTTCACTCAATAGCAGCAATTATTCAGATTTAATCTGTAAAATTGGATACTCCGGGATCATTTTTCTTCCAGTAGTCTTCTATGAAACAGTGGTCCATTATCTAGATCTTTCCAAAAAACCACTGACCTGGTTTTATGCTGCCAGTATTGGTTTTTTGATCAGTTTGTGGGCAAGTGATCTTTTCATAAAGGGAGCCTATCTCCAGGCCTTTGGCTATTACCCTGAAGCAGGAATCCTCCATGTCGTATACATGATGATGGTCTGCATTTTAATGGCTATAATTTTTTTTATATTATACCGGGTATTGAAAGAAGAAAAAAATCCCATAAAACGGGCACAATTAAAATTCTTTTTTATCTCAACTATTTTATTTTGTTTCTCAGCTCTTGATTATGTTTTAAATTATCCTTTTGTTGTAAATAAACTGAATATCCAATTGTACCCTATTGGCGTTTTCTTTCTGTCTTTCAGTATGCTGGTATTTGTTATATCCCATTTCATGACATTGAACCTGACACTTGAAAAACGAGTAGCATTAAAAACAGTCCAGTTAAAAGATTCCATTACCGCCCTGGAGGAATCTGCCCGGGTCAAAAAAGATTTTATAGCCAATGTTACCCATGAACTGAGAACACCGTTGACATTAATTCGCGGATGGACAGATTTTATAATTGAAGGGGAATCAGGGAAGGTCCCTGACAACTTGATGAAAATAATCGACAAAGTCGGTCTTCAAACTCTGAATCTAACCGAAAAAATAAATGAGCTGCTCAAAATTTCAAAGTTTGATGCAGGAATGCAAAAACTTGTTTTAATTGAAACGGATATTGATAATGACATTTCTCAAATTGTATCCAGTTTCAAGGGGCTAACAGACCAAAGTAAAATTGACCTTGATTATGCCTGTGAATCAGAAATTGGAAATATTTTCATAGATAAGGACAAACTAAAGGATATTTTAAACAACCTGATCAGGAATGCCTATAAATTTACAGAAAAAGGCAAAATCCGTGTCGCTCTGCAAAAAACAAATGAGTGGATGGTCATTAAAGTTGAAGATACAGGAATTGGAATGTCCCCTAAAGTCCTTAAAAATATCTTCCAGAGATTTCATCAGGGAGACAGCTCCAGTACAAGAAAATATGAAGGCACAGGTCTAGGACTTGCCATTGTCAAAGATTGTGTTGAGATAATGCACGGCAGTATTTTGGTTGAAAGTGTTGAGAGCAAGGGAACCATTTTTACAATAAAACTGCCCATGGATCTTGAGAAACAAGAGGCAGAATCTGTTTTAGAAAACCGTGAAAAAGAGCGCCGTACAAAGCAGATGGACTATGGGTCAAATGAAAGACGACAAAAAGATCGAAGGGTGACCGACCTTGCTAAAATTAACAATAAAGATATCATCCGGATTTCTGCATCGGATAAACCCCTTTCCTCTCAAAAAAACATAAAAAAAATACTGCCCAAAAATTCCATGGGTGTTATTCTTATTGCTGAAGATAACACAGGTATACAGGAATTTTTAAGCATTGCATTAAAAGGATATACACTGTTTATTGCATCCAATGGCCAGGCAGCCTGGGAAGTCATCCAGGAGGGAACCCTTCCGGATCTGGTTATTTCAGATATCATGATGCCGATTATGGATGGATATACCCTGCTTGAAACCATCAGGACCCATAAAAAGACAGCAACTCTTCCCGTCATTATTATCACCTCACTAATTGAACAGGATGACAGGATAAAGTCTCTTCAATTAGGTGCTGATGATTATCTGACAAAGCCTTTCCACCATCTTGAACTTCAGGCAAGAGTGAAAAATGTACTCAGTCTTCATAGACTGGAACGAGAGACAACAAGGTCGGAGCAACTTGAAATTTTTCTAATGGTTCTTGCCTCTGTTATAGAGTCAAAAGACAAATATACTGGAGGTCATGTTGAGCGGGTTGCAAATTTTGCAAGGGATCTTGCCATAAAGGCCGATCTACCCGATACCCTGACAAATGATATATTTATGGGCACTATTGTTCATGACGTGGGAAAAATTGGTATAAAGGACGAGGTGCTCAATAAACCCGACAAGCTCACGAAGGAAGAGTTTGATCATATCAAGACCCACCCTGTAATTGGGAAGAATCTTTTGTCAAAGCTTAAGATTGCGCCGATAGCAGTAAATATAGCGTATTATCACCAGGAAAAATGGAATGGGAAAGGGTATCCCTGCGGTATCAGCAAAACAGATATCCCCATTGAGGCCAGGATTTCCACCATTGCGGATTTCTGGGATGCCATTACTTCAGAAAGGCCTTATCGAGATGCCATGCCCCTTGAAAAAGCCATACAGGTTATGAATGAAGAAAGGGGGAAATCATTTGATCCCAGACTCCTGGACCTGTTCATGGATGAAAATGACAAATTGTATTTAAAATACTTCAGCAAAGACAGATTAAAAGAATTGGCTTAGGGTCCACTCAAAAATAACTTTATATTTTTGAGTGGACCCTTAGGTTTATTTTAATTTAAATATTTTTTTGTTTAATGGTTTTTTTGGATGCGCTTTCTTTTTGTTCAGGCTTTTTTACAGTTTTTTTCTTTGGTTTGATTCCCCTTAAGATGGGAACCAGTTTATCCTTGTTTTCTGCCAGTAACAAGGATATATCTTCCAATTGATTTTCCGTGAATTTAATTTTTGAAGTTTCCAGGAATTCAAACAAATTGTCGGCAATATCGAGCATTTTATCATAGGCGTCTGCTTCTTTTTTTGTCGCAAATGTCATTTTTTCCTCTCCATTCCTGACAACAATATATTTTACAATTACGGCCATTTCATCTCCTCGGAATCATATTTTTTTATACAGTCTTAATATAAAAAAGGATACAGGTAAAGGGTTTTCCTTTAAACTTGTATCCTTTTTTATATCCTTTGCCTGAAGGAGACTAAATTGCCGGTCTTGGATAAAGCCCCGCTCTTTCAACTATTTCAGGAACTTTCTCTTCCCACTCAATCGCCATGATATGAAATCCTGAAACCCCTTTTATTTCCTTGAGTTCCTGGATATGTTCAACACAGATATCAATACCTTCCTGGGCCTGCTTTTCTTTGGGCACACCTGCCAGGCGGCTTATAATCTCATCAGGCACATCCATCCCCGGCACCCTGTTTTTCATGTACTTGGCCATACCCACGGATTTCATAGGGGTCATACCTGCCATGATAAAAGTTTTATCAGTCAATCCCCTTTCATTTGCTCTTTTGATCCACTCTTTAAACTTATCCAGATTATAAATACACTGGGTCTGAATAAATTCAGCGCCGCAGGCAATTTTTTTTGCAAGACGCGGCACCCTTATTTCAAAGGGATCGGCAAAGGGGTTGGCAGCTGCACCCACAAATATTTTTGGCGGACGTTTAATATCGTCTCCGCCCAGAAATTTGCCTTCATCCCTCATATATCGAACTGTTTGAACCAATTGCATTGAATCCAGATCATGAACATTCTGGCCTTGTGCACAATCACCAAAACTTTGATGATCACCGGAAAGGCACAGCATATTCGGGATATCAAATGAGGCTGCTCCCAGAATATCACTTTGAAGGGCTACCCTGTTTCTATCCCTTGTCACCATCTGGAGAACCGGTTCAATACCTATAAGTTTGAGGTGTATACAGGCTGCAAGAGAAGACATTCTGGTCATGGCAGTCTGGTTGTCTGTTACGTTTACCGCATCCACATGATCTTTAATCAAAAGACCTTTTTTCCTGACTTCTTCAGGATCACTTCCCCTTGGTGGACCGCATTCTGAAGTAACGCCAATATGACCTGCTTTCAGCACTTTTTCCAGATTACTTTGTGTATTTAAATTACTCATATTTTCACATCCTCCCTGGTAACCGTCCTTGGACCACCTGCCCTGTCAGTGGACCAATCTTTAATTGGTGCGACTTTCTCATAATCACCCATCTTATTCAATGCATTGAGTCGATCCACAATTAGCTGCCATGCACAGTCAACATCTTTGCTGATTTCACACTTACCGTTTGTAGACCCGCCGCATGGGCCGTTCATAACTCTTTTAGCGCATCTTGAAACCGGGCAGATACCACCTGTTCGGGCAAGAATACAGGACCCGCAGGCCTGGCATCTTTCCGTCCAGAGACCTCTATCTTCATTAGCTCCTAAACATACGGTATTAACCCCGGGGAACAAGGGTGTGGTTAGATACTTTTCCGCAGCAAACTGGACTCCCACTCCACAGGCAAGAGAAACAATGGCATCGTAATCATCAATATTACCTCTAAGTTCTTCAAGGTACTCATGATCACACTGACGCTCCAGGGTTTTTTCATCAATCACTTTTTCATCGCCTTTAGTGATGAAATACATTCTTAGAGCAGACGACAGAACTTCTACTTCCTTTTTACCGCCCGCTTCACAAACAGTCACACACTCATTGCACCCGAGTATCAGAATCCGATTAAAGTCTTTTACTTCATCAATGATCTCTTCAATGGGTTTTTTTTCTGCTATTATCATAAGCCAACCTCATATTAAGCTGTTATTTATGGTTTTGTTAATTAATTTTTGAGTAAACCCTAAGCTGCATTTTTTTTGTTCTGTTTTGCCACCCTGATGGGACTGGGCCCAAGTTCTATTATTTTATTATTCATTTCAATGGAATACTGTGCGAATAAAGGGCCTTCGCCGGATGAAAGATTAAACATTTTCACACGCTCGCCTCCCACTCCCACCTTGTCCAGAATCATAGCTGCCTGCTCGATTCGCTTTCTGGCTCTAAAATTCCCCTCATTGTAATGACAATCCCCTTCCATACAACCGACAACATATACCCCGTCAGCTCCTTTTTCAAAGGCTCTCAAAACATGAATAATATCTACCTTTCCCGTACAGGGGACACGAACAATTCTAAAATTTGCCGGGATTTTCAATCTCATGGAACCTGCCAGGTCCGCAGCTGAATACCCTCAGAAATTACAGCAAAATGCCAGAATCACCGGCTCAAACTCTTTTGTCATATTACCCCCTCCAGCAAAGCTTCGACCTTGCTGAGCAACTGATTATCTTCATACCAGTTTAGTTTTATTGTTTTAGCAGGACACTCAGATGCACAGATACCACATCCCTGGCACAGCGCAGGGTCTATATAACTGACACCCATGTCGTTTATTACCGGCACATGATATGGACAGGATCTGACACAGACAAGACAGGATGCACAATGATCCTGGTTTACCTCTGCCGTTACGGACGAAAGGGTCAACGATTCCTGGGAAAGGAATGTGGTTGCCCTGGATGCTGCAGCCATGGCCTGTGTTATGGTTTCAGTAATCAATTTTGGACCGTGGGCAGTACCACAGATAAATATACCTTCAGTGGGCGCCTCAACCGGTCTCAGCTTCACATGGGCTTCCATAAAAAAACCTTCAGCATTTCTGCCGGTTTTTATAATGGTTGCAAGCTCTTCTGTATCCGCCGCCTTGACACCTGCACTCAATACGACCAGATCTGCACTTGCTTCAATTTTACGTCCCAGAACATGATCGGTAAAAGTCACCGCCATTTTGCCGTTTTCACCCAGTGCTACTTCAGGTTGATTTTCAGGGTCAAACCGAGAAAAAATCACACCCATATTTCTTGCTTTTGTATAAAACTCTTCAAGCATGGCGTACATTCTCATATCTCTGTAAAGAATGAATACATCTGTATCAGCATTCTGCTCTTTGAGCGCAATGGCATTCTTGACTGCATTCTGGCAACAGATTCGTGAGCAATTCGGATTATCCTCATTTCTTGATCCAACGCATTGAATCATTATGACACGACCCAGTTCATGAGTCTTCTTTTCCTCAATCATGTCGGCAAGTTCCAGTTGAGTAACCACTGATTCGCTTTCATTATTAAGGAATTCTGTGGGCTGGTATTCTGTTGCACCCGTTGCCACAATCAGGACACCATGGTCAATCTTTCTTTCTTCCATTGATGTGCCGGCAAGGATAGTTGTCTCAAAATTACCTTTATATCCTCCAAATTCTACTACCAGAGCCTGCTTAAGAATTTCTATCTTCTCATGATTTTCAACCGCCGTGATGAGATCTTTCAAATAAGCCTGAATATCATCGCCTTCAATGGTATGATAAAGCCTTTTTCCCAGTCCGCCAAGATGTTCTTCCTTTTCAACTATGGTGACCTCATAGCCTTGATCTGCCAGGCCTTTTGCAGCCGTCATACCCGCTACACCGCCTCCGATCACCAATGCCTTATCAATCACTGAGATACGTTTGTCATGCAATGGTCCTAAGGTTGCCACCCTGGCCACAGCCATTCTAACCAGATCCTTGGCCTTTTTAGTGGCTTTTTCAGGTTCGTGAAAATGCATCCAGGAACCCTGATTTCTGATATTGGCCATTTCAAACAGATACTTATTTAATCCGGCTTCTTCCAGAGTATCCATAAAAATTCCTTCATGGGTTTTCGGCGTACAGGATGCCACAACAACACGATTCAAATTGTGCTCATCAATCAGTTCCTTGATGGATACCTGGGTATCCTGGGAACAGGTAAACAGATTTTCTCCGGTATAAACCACATTGGGGAGTGTTTTGGTATAATTTTCAACAGCCTCAACATCGATAACACCGGCTATATTAATACCGCATTTGCAGATAAACACCCCTATTCTCGGCTCTTCACCTAACACATCTCTTTCATCCGGCATGACGACGGTCTTGGTCACTGTATGACGGGCCCCGGCAAGTTTCACGCCGGCAGCACACGCAGAACCGCTTGCCTCTGTTACAGAAGAAGCAATATCCTTGGGCCCCTGGAAAGATCCTGAAACATATACACCCGGGCGGGAACTCAATAAAGGATTGAACGTAGATGTTTTTACAAAGTTATACTTATCCAGTTCAACGCCGATTCTCCCGGCAAGAGCCACGCTCTCCTCCGGTACAACAAGACCGACAGAAAGGATGACCATGTCAAAAACTTCCTTGTGCATTGTGCCTTCTTCATCTGCATAATTAAGGATCAGGTTGTCAGTCCCCGGCTCTTCAACCACAGAATGAATCCTGGATTTTACAAATCTTACGCCTTCATCATTTTTTGCCCTGTCATAATATTTTTCATAGTCTTTGCCAAAGGTTCTTATATCCATGTTAAATATGGCTGCATCCAGATCAAGTTCTGAATGCTCTTTGGCGATCATGGCGTCTTTGATGGCATACATACAGCAGACAGATGAACAATATCCATTCCCGCATCGATTCGTATCTCTAGAGCCAATGCATTGGAGCCAGGCAATTTTCTGGGGCTCCTTTTCATCGGAAGGCCTTACAAGGTGCCCCATGGTCGGGCCTCCTGCGCTCAAAAGTCGTTCAAATTCAAGAGATGTCATTACATTCTGAGATCTCTTGTACATATATGTGTCATCAAGACCGGAAGGATCAAAGGTTGTGGCACCGGTTGTCATTATGACGGATCCCACATTCAAATCTCTGACTCTGGGTTGTTCTTCATGATTAATTGCGCCTGCAAGACAAGCATCCACACATTGATAACATTCAGAACAGATTCCACAGGAAAGACAACGGGCAGCTTCTCGATCTATGGCTTCCTGTGCAAGAGTCATGGTTATTTCTTTAAAATTACCCTCTCTGTCATCCAGACTTATCGTGGCAGGTTTTGCCCGCTCAAGCTTTGGTACATTCTCAATTTCCGGTTTTTCAAAATCCCAGGATTTTTCACGACCTTCAGCCAGATCCTCACCATTGATGAATCGGTGCATACTTTCAGCAGCATCCTTGCCACTGGCAATTGCATCAACAACGGATTTAGGACCATAAAAAGCATCGCCACCGGCAAAAACCCATTCAATGGGAGTCTGCAATGTGACAGGATCTGCTTTGAATCCACCAGGCGGGGTTAATGCAATCCCTTCCTTGTCTGCATATCCAAGCTCGCCCATCTGACCTATGGCCACAATGATGGTATCTGTTTCATAGGATGTCAGTTTGCAATCATCATACTTAGGACTAAAGCGGCCATTTTCATCAAAGACAGAGGTACATTCCTGAAACTCAACCTCATTTGCTTTGCCATTCTCACCAAGGAATCTCAATGGGCCCAGGCTGTTGACAATCTTTACACCCTCTTCCAATGCCTCTTCAATCTCATAATCCCAGGCCGGCATTTCATCTCGTTTTTCAAGACAGACCATGGTCACATCGTCAGAACCCAGTCTTTTAGCAGTAAGGGCCACATCGACGGCGACATTGCCACCACCGATAACCATTACTTTTCCAGACAGTTTTTCTGCTTTACCAAGGGCGGCATCTCTGAGGAAATCAGTACATTTCAAGACACCATCCATATCTTCACCCTTGACACCCAATCCCCGGGAACCATGAAGGCCCGTCGCCATAAAAAGCGTGCTAAAGCCGTCTTTTTCCAGGCTTTTCAAAGTGACATCTTTACCAAATTCAACGCCGGTTTGAATTTCAACGCCTAGGTTTTCAATCACTTCAATCTCTTTACCAAGCTCAGCCTTGGGCAGTCTATACTCAGGAATACCCACTGCCATCATACCACCCTTCACCCCTAGTTTTTCAAAGATGGTAACCCCATACCCTTTCTGGGCCATATAATAGGCAGCAGTCAAACCTGCAGGGCCTGACCCGACAATGGCCACTTTCTCATCTCGCTTCTCAGCCTTTTCAGGCACATATGGATTGTCTCCATCAAAATCCATTTCAGCCAGATACCTGTGAAGATATTGGATTGCTACAGGTTCATCAGCATCACCCCTTGTACAAACCGCTTCACAAGGATGGTGGCAGACACGGCCACATGAGCCGGGAAAGGGATGCTCTTCTTTAAACAGCTTCAATGCTTCTGCATGCTTTCCCTGGTTCATCAAGGCAATAAAACCCTGAATACTGACATGAGCCGGGCAGGTGGCCTTGCATGGAGCTGTGGAACGTTTTGAGATCCCGTATCCACCCGGTATGGCCTGTTCATATTGTTTAAAAATAGCTTTTCGCGGTGCAAGACCCTCATTGTGTTCACTGGGTGTCTCCACTGGACAAACCTTGGTACATTCTCCGCAAGATGTACATTTTAAAAGATCAACATATCTTGGATTTTCTTTCACCTTTGCGGTAAAATTCCCTTCTTCCCCTTCAAGCTCAAGAAATTCCGTGTTTGTTAACAATTCGATATTCAGATGCCGGCCGACCTCGACCAGTTTAGGTGAGATAACTCACATGGTACAGTCATTGGTCGGAAACGTCTTGTCCAGTCGAGCCATCATACCACCAATGGCATAAGACTTTTCAACCAGATATACATAGTAGCCGGAGTTGGCTAAATCTATGGCAGACTGCATTCCTGCAATTCCGCCGCCAAGCACCATTACAGAGCCTGCTATATCTTTCTTTGGTGTTGAATTTTGGGTCATTATTTTTAACCTCCTAACCTTTTTATAATAGCTTTACATATGAAAGCTATGAACACGGTCTATTCATTGAAGCTTTCCAAAAAACAGACTATTGTCTGGGCAAAAAAGACCTGATCATTGATTTATTTTCAATTTTCAGGCCTTTATATAATTTTCCACTTTGATAAGAGGGCGATGGATCAATGATTTGCATCTCGAATAAAGCGGTATGGTTAATTGTATAAATCTATACTTCTGTCATTTTCAAACCCTTAAGTAAAGAAAAGGGCCTTTTTTGTCAAGCACTATTTCCAATTTCGAATAGATCAGCAAGATACAAGTACAGGAATTATAGGTTTGAGTATTATTCAAGAAAATATACCTTCAGGAATTATAGGTTTGGATAAAATATCCTGTTATTATAGAATCCTATACATAGCCATTTCTTTCGGCCCCAACAAAAAATCTGTGTATTTAAAGTGGAAACACCCATGAAACTGCATTTAAATCTTGTTGTAATGCCTGCCAGCCCATGTCATTCTATCGTCCCTGTTCCAACTCCTCATTACTTGCATTCCAGGGTGCAATTTTAAACAATAAAACTAGTCCGGGGATTGCGATAAGAGCACAAAAATAGTAAAAACCATTCCAGCCCAAATATTTTGACATATAGCCTGTAGATGCTGCTGCAAAGACACCAGGAACCCCCATAAGACTCGTTAACAGGGCATATTGGGTTGCAGTAAACCGTTTATTGGTCTGGATAGCCATATAGGTTGCATATGCTGCCTGTCCAAGACCTGTAGCAAAAAATTCAAATGCTACTATACCACCCAATAATTTCTGGCTGTGCTCAATCCAAAAATTCGACCCATGATCGATCATATTCAAAACAGGAAAAAATGCAGTTGAAACAGCCTGGAGAATGCCAAAAATATAAAGTGACTTTGCTATACCAAGGCGAATCATAATAGAACCACCAATAAGAACACCGCCAAAAAGCCCTAACATGCCGACACCTTTAACGATCACAAAATACTGGGCTTTGGTAAATTCCATTTGCACAATATAGGGGATAGCCATGGCGCTTGCCATATTGTCCCCCATTTTATACAGCAGGATAAAAAATATAATAAGGATAGCACTCCGTCTTTGAAAAAATTCCACAAAGGGTTCTATAATCACTTCTTTCATATTTAAAGGCAATCGTTCCTCAACCACAGGTTCCGGAACCAAAAGGGTAGTTATTACTCCCACTCCCATGACTGCCGTGAGCATCAAAAAAATTGTCTGCCATGTAAAATTAAAATCTGCAAGGACAGAAAGACCGACAGATACAAAAGTGCCAAGACGCCATGCATTCATCCACACACCCGTCCCAAATCCCAGTTCATTGCTGGTCAGATATTCCCGTCTGAATGCGTCCAGGGCAATATCCTGGCTGGCCCCGAAAAAATTCAGGCAAAGAGCAAACACTGCAATCCACACAAGGGATTGTGTCGGATCAAATTGACCCAGCAAGGCAATGGTGATCATTAGACCAATCTGGGCCATTAGTATCCACCCCCTCCTGCGACCCAGAAATGGCGGAACAAAGCCATCCATCATCGGTGACCATACGAATTTTAAAGTATAGGGCATTCCCACCAGTGCAAACAGACCGATTTTGGCAATATCCACACCGGCATCCATCATCCAGAATTTTAATACGTCCTTGATTATGTAATAGGGGAACCCGGATGAAAATCCGAAAAAAAACATGACCAGCATTTTCCAGGACCAAATGATCCTTATAATTTGCAGAAATGAAGGGTTGGTAGTTGAGTGTTTCATGAATTTGGTTTAAAGGCAGGTTATAAAATTAAAGGTGAATTTCCATATTGCAGGGAACTGCAAAGCAATCAAGAGTAGAGTTCATCTTTTTCAGGTCTTTTCGGCACTTACTGACAATCGAGTCCATCTGGTCATCGGTTCTATCCTGATTCAAATGAAACATCCCAAATTTTTTAACATTGGCTTTTAATGCAAGGTCCAATACGGTCTGAATTGAAGAATGCCCCCAACTCCCCTTTTGTTGGTATTCATCATCGGTATATTCTGCATCATGAAATAAAAGATCCACATTTTGTGAAAATTTCATATAGGCATCAAAACCCACTCCTCCAGGATGATCAAAGCCCAGTTCATTATCCGTTAGAAACACAAAAGATTTCCCGTCTTCAATGAATTTATACCCAAGGCCTCCACCAGGATGACTGGTTGGAATGGTTTCTATGGACAGGGACCCTATATTAAATTTACCAGTCAATGCTTGATCAAATTTTATATCTGCTTTCAAGTCTTTTAAACCGATGGGGAAAAAAGGCATTTCCATAACTTTATTTAAGAGGGCCTTGGTATAGACACCTAAAAATTCCCGATCCTGAATCATTAGCTTAGCTTTATTGGAAAGCAGCGGCCGGAAAAAAGCAAACCCCTGGATATGATCCCAGTGGGCATGGGTAAACAAGAGATAATATCGGCTTATCTTTCTTTCAATAAGGGAATTACCCAGGCAACGTATACCCGTCCCTGCATCAATAATTATCGTCTCGCCTGATTTAGCTATAACTTCAATGCAGGTAGTATCTCCTCCATATCTGGAGTATTGATCACCGGACACAGGTATCGAGCCTCTTGAGCCCCAGCATTTAATATACATATTACTCCTGTATCACAACAAATATTCTTCGTAAACCCAATAATTCACTTTTTAAGCTTCAAAATACATTTTCATCACTTTTTTTATACTCACAGGTTGACATCCCTGTTTGTTTTGCTTAGGAAAATACTGTAATTTTTTTAAAACTGATGAAAATGATAATAAAAAGAGGAATAATTATATGACGCAACTTATAGCTGACAGACGGGATGTCGATTTTGTCCTGCATGAACAAATTGGAATGGTTGAAAATAGACTGTTTGACGAATTCAATAAAAAAACAATAGACCTGATTATTTCTGAAGCAAGAAACCTGGCTATCAAAGAGATCCTTCCCACTTTTAAGGATGGAGATGAAATAGGATGCAAACTTGCAGATGGGAAAGTCACGGTTCCGGAATCTTTTAAAAGGGCCTGGAAATTATATTGTGAAGGTGAATGGCTGGCCATGTGTGATGATCCCGCAGTAGGTGGTCAGGGAATGCCAAAGCTCATCGGATATGCCGCACTTGAATACATGGTGGGAGCAAATTCCGCATTTATGCTCTACTATGGCATGACACACGGTGCGGCAAAATTGGTGGAAGCCTTTGGTGATGATGAACAGAAAAATCTTTATATGAAAAAGATGTTTGCAGGCATTTGGGGAGGAACCATGCTCTTGACCGAATCTGAGGCAGGTTCAGATGTGGGAGCGCTTACCACCTTAGCAAAGAAAAAAAAAGATGGAACCTATTCCATTCAGGGATCAAAAATTTTTATCTCCGGGGGAGAACATGATCTGTGCGAAAATATCATTCACCCCGTACTGGCAAGAATTGAAGGTGCGCCTGCGGGAACTAAAGGGATTTCCCTGTTCCTGGTTCCTAAATACCATGTCAACGAGAACGGGGATACAGGGGATTTTAATAATATCGTATGTACAGGTATAGAGCGTAAAATGGGGATTCACGGCAATGCTACTGCCTCTCTTTCCCTTGGAGAAAAAGGGGAATGTATCGGCACTCTTCTGGGTGAAGAAAACAAAGGCATGCCCGAGATGTTTCAAATGATGAACGAAGCTCGTGCCTTTATTGGAATGCAGGGGTTTGCAGTGGCATCTGCCTCTTATATGTATGCCCTTGATTATGCCAGGAACAGGATTCAGGGAAGACATCTTCTGGCAGGAAAGGATCCGTCGGCAAAAAGTGTTCCCATTATCCAGCATCCCGATGTAAAACGCCAGCTTTTGAATATGAAAGTCTATACAGAAGGGATGCGGTCCTTGATCTATTATTATGGCAAATGCTCTGATATTGTCCACACAACCCAGGACGAACAACTCAAAACCGATACCAGTGCATTGATTGAAGTTTTAACGCCCCTGGTTAAAGGCTATATCACGGACAGGTCACTGGAAGTCTGTTCCCATGGTGTACAGGTCTATGGCGGTTACGGCTATATCAGTGAATTCCCTGTTGAACAGCTCATGAGAGATTCAAGGATTTCCATGATCTATGAAGGCACCAATGGGATTCAGGCCATGGATCTTATCGGCAGAAAACTTTCCATGAATAATGGCGAAAGCTTTAACTACTTTATCGGAAAAATGAGAGAGACGATTGAAGTGGCCAAAGAAGTCAAAGGTATTGAAGGACTGGTTGATAAGGTCAGCCATGCTGTAACAAGACTTGAAGTCCTTGCCCGGGAAATCGGACAGAGGGCCAGGTCTGAAAAAGCGCTGAACGCATATGCCTTTGCCCATCCCTTCCTGGATGTCACCGGGGATGTCACCTTTGCATGGATGCATCTGTGGAGGGCATCTGTTGCTGCGCCCAAGCTTGCCAAAAAAGCAGGGAGCCTGGATAGAGAAGCAGTTGCGGCAAAGGCTTTAAAAAATAAAGATGCGGCCTTTTATGCAGGTCAAATCGAATCTGCTAGATTTTTTATTAATACCCTTCTTCCATCAAGCTATGGTAAGATGGACGCAATCATGGAAGGCGACTCCAGTGTGGAGGATATTCTGGACCTGTCTTTTGGATCAAAATAAATTATTTTTTTTGGATGGAGGAAACATGTTTGATTATCTGAAAAAAGGCCTGTTAACAGGTGTTGGGCTGGCGTTAAGATCAAAAAGTGAAATTGAAGATCTGGCAAAAGAATTTGCTGAAAAATCCAAAATGAACCAGGATGAAGCTAAAGATTTTCTAAGGGAATGCCAGCAAAAATATGAAGATGCAAAGACGGGCTTTGATAAAAAAATTGAATCCACAATAGAAAAAACACTTTTAAAACTTGATCTGCCGTCAAGATCAGACATTAAATCCCTTAACAAAAGGATCGATGATCTGACAAAAAAAATTTCTGAGCTATCTTAAATAGTCTGGAATCCTTTATGCTGAGTATTAAAAATATTGGCAGGGTAGGCAAACGGTATCGGAATCTGAGGCGATATCAGCAAATCATCGGCATTATTCTAAAGTATGGTTTTGGCAATATTATTGATGCAATGCATATTGATCGATACATTGAATCAGGCCGTGAGCTCATCCCTTTTGTTAAAAGCCACGAAAAAGTTGAAAAACTTTCCAAAAACCAGCGTATCAGAATGGTATTTGAAGAACTCGGGCCGACCTTTATTAAGATGGGCCAGGTTCTATCTTCCAGACCCGATCTTATCCCGGTCGCCCTTTTAAATGAACTTGCACAACTGCAGGATCATGTCCCGCCGTTTGGATTTGACAATGTAAAAGCCATTATTGCATCTGAATTTGGCAGACCCTATGACGAAATTTTTAAATCAATAGAAAAAATCCCTTTTGCCAGTGCTTCCATTGGACAGGTTCACAAAGCCTGGACAAACAGCAATATTCAAATTGCTGTAAAAATCCAAAGACCAGGCATTCGAAAGATCATTGAAACAGATCTTGAAATTATGCTTCATATAGCTTCCATCATGGAAAATAATATTGAGGAGGTAGCTTTTTTCAAACCCGTTAAAATTGTAGAAGAATTTGCCAAAACCCTTGCTAAAGAACTGGACTTTTCAATTGAAGCATCAAACATGGAGAGGATGGCCGAACAATTTAAAGACGACAAAACCATTCATATCCCAAAAGTATATTTTGACGAATCCAGCGTTCGGGTTCTATCCATGGAATATATCCGGGGAATCAAAGCAGATGATGTGGATGCCATTAAACTGGCCGGGCTTGACACGAAACTGATCACAAGGAGGGGAGCTGATTTCTATATGAAACAGGTATTTGAGCATGGTTTTTTTCATGCTGATCCCCATCCGGGAAATATCTTTATACTGGAGAAAAACCGTATCGGCCCCGTTGACTTCGGTATGGTAGGCTTTGTTGATCAACAAACCCGTGAAGTATTCGTAGATCTGATCCATAGTATTACCACAGACAACTTCAAGCTTACTGCAAGGCTTTTATGCGAGCTTTCTGAATACGAAAATCAGCCGGACTTAAAACTGCTTGAAAAAGATCTGTCCTTATTTGTATCCACTCACCTTTTAAAATCATTAAAAGATATTAAAACCGCCAGAATGGTTAACCAGTTTCTTGAATTGTGCGCAATCCATAATTTAAAAATTCCACCGGATTTTTTTTTGATGATAAAAGCTTTTATATCCATAGAGGGGCTTGGTAAAAAACTTGATCCTGATTTTGATATCCTTTCCCATGCCATCCCCTATGTGGCAGCTGCAAAATACAGAAAATTCAGTCCTTCAAAAATAGTTAATGACTTTATGGGGATTGCAAGGGAATCTTATAAATTATTTCAAATATTCCCGACAGATGCCGTTGAAATCATGCGGCTTACTAAATCTGGAAAACTATCTTTCAATATGAAAATTGAAGGATTTGATAAAATGTTGAACACCCAGGATCAGACAAGCAACAGGATTGCTTTTTCAATTATTATCGCAGCATTAATACTTGGGTCGGCAATGCTCATCAATTCCAATGTCCCACCAATTCTTTTCGGCGTGTCTGTAATCGGAATTGCAGGATTTATTGCCGCTGCAGTCATGGGGATATGGCTTTTAGTCGCCATCATCCAAAAAGGAAGGCTCTAAAAAAATTCTACCCCTTCCCTTTTGTTGGGCAGATCTTAAGCAATGGGCAATTTTCACAGAGCGGTTTTTTTGCATCACAGATTTCCCTGCCGAAATAAATAAATTGCAAGGATAAATCATTCCAGGATCTTTTGGGGATGATCTCCATTAACTCATATTCAATTTTTACAGGATCATGACTTTTTGTCAGGCCAAGCCTTCTGGAAATTCTCAATACGTGAGTATCCACAACAATTGTCTTGTGACCAAAAGCAGCAGATAAAACAACGTTGGCTGTTTTTCTGCCCACGCCGGGTAATTTAATGAGTCTGCCCATATCTTCAGGCACTTTTGCCTGATGTTTGTTAAGAATTGCATGGGCACAGGCTTTAATATTCTTAGCTTTATTATTATAAAAGCCCGTGGAATATATGATTTGTTTGATCTGGGTTAATGGGGCCTGGCTCAAACCTTCAGGATCAGGATATTTTTCAAATAAAATTTTGCATACTTTATTCACCTGATTATCTGTGCACTGGGCCGACATAATAGTTGCAATGAGCAGTTGGAAAGGCGTTTCATGTTCAAGCTGGGTCTTGACAACAGGATACCTATCTCTTAATACTTCAAGAATTGTTTTTATTTTTAACGCACTTAATTTCATTAGACGGTTATATATGAAGATTGATGAAACCTCAAGCCAGACTAAAAACCAGGCTAAAAACCGGATTAAAGGTCTGGGCCTATGTTCCGGGGGTCTGGACAGTATTTTGTCAGCCCTGTTGCTTAAAAACCAGGGAATTTGCGTAACCTGGATTTGCTTTGAAACTCCTTTTTTTTCATCTGAATCAGCCAGAAAAGCTTCTCAGATGACGGGTATCCCGCTGATTACACTTGATATCACAGATGATTATATGGAAATGATGAAAAAACCCAAGGCCGGGTTTGGGAAAAACATGAACCCCTGTATGGACTGCCATGCATTGATGTTCTCAAATGCCGGCAAGATTCTCAAGGAAAAAAGCTTTCATTTTCTGTTCTCAGGGGAAGTACTAGGCCAGAGACCCAAATCCCAGAATAAAAATTCATTGCGGTATGTGGAAAAAAATTCCGGTTTTGACGGGCAGATTTTAAGGCCTTTGTGCGCAAAGCTGTTACCCCAAACTCTTGTGGAGCAATCAGGTTTGGTGGATAGAGAACAACTTATGGACATCTCAGGACGCTCAAGAAAGATTCAGATGCAGATGGCGCATGATTTTGGAATAAAAGAATACCCTTCTCCTGCGGGTGGTTGTCTTTTAACAGATAAAATTTTTTCTAACAGACTTAAAGACCTTATGAATATCCAAACTGATTTTAACAAAAGGGAATTGTATCTTTTAAAACACGGAAGACATTTCAGGCTGGACTCAAAAACAAAAGTTATTGCCGGCCGCTCAAAAAATGATAACCGGCATCTGCTTAATTATTTTGAAAAAGACAGGGATATGTTATTTAACCATGCCGGGATGCCTGGGCCTGATGTTATTCTTATAGGAAGTGCTACAAAAAAAAATATTCAAACCGCAGCCATGATATGTGCAAGTTATACCAAATCCACTCTGGGAGAAAACACAGAAATAAAAACCAGGACAAAGGAAACTGAATCAATTCTTTGCGTCAAAACCGTCAAATCTATAGAGTTTAAAAAATTAATGATATAATATCTCAATTAAACATGGCTTAATGGAGATTGAATATTGTTTTTCCCCAGTATAAGTATAGTTCGCAAAAATTTAATGCAATTTTGCTTTTAACTGCCCGCATGCAGCTAAAATATCTTCCCCTTTGCTTTTTCTTGTAATTGCCGTGAAATTTTGGTCAAGTAAAACTTGTAAGAACTCACTAACCTGTTTTTGAGACGGGCGTTTAAACTCACTTTTGTCATATTCATTAAAGGGTATTAAATTAATCTTTGCTTTAATGGGAGCCAAAAGTTTTGCAAGTTTGTGTGCATCTTCTTTTGTATCATTAATCCCTTTCATTAAAATATATTCAAAGGTAATTTTCTTCCTTGGTTTCATGGTAAAAGTTCGACAGGCTTCCAGCAGTTTTTTTATAGGATATTTTTTATTGATAGGCATCAAGCTCGATCTCATCTCATCTGAAGTTGCATTTAAAGAAATTGCCAGATTCACATCAGTATCAAGCCCCAATTGTGTTATTTTCGGGACCAGACCACAGGTAGATACAGTTACCCTTTTAGATGAAAATTTGAGTCCATAATCACTATCCATGATAATCTCTAATGCTTTTATAAGGTTTTTATAATTGGCAAGGGGCTCTCCCATACCCATGAACACAATATTGGAAAGTTTTTTGGGATCAAGATCTTTTTGAATAAGATAATACCTTGCATCCCTGATCTGGGCAATTATTTCAGAAATCTCTAAATTTCTTATAAGTCCCCCTTTAGCAGTTAAACAAAATTGACAATTTTGAACGCATCCAACCTGTGAGGAAACACAAAGGGTGAAATGATCTTTTTGTGGAATCAAAACCGATTCAATATGGTTCCCATCTGAAAGTCTTAATAAAAATTTTTCAGTTTTATCAACAGACACCAATTTTTCTTCAACAATTAAACGTTTGATATGAAAATTGTCTTCCAACTTGAGGCGCAGCTCCTTTGAAAGATCCGTCATCTGTTCAAACTCATCTGCCTGCCGGATGTAAAGCCATTTGAATATCTGTCCTGCCCTGAACGGGCGGATACCGTTGTTGTCAAGCCAGTTCGCAAGATCTTTCCTTGTAAAATTCAGTATATTTTCCATATATTTTTATCACCCTAAAGTTAATATTTTCTTGACATATCACGGAATATATACTAATTTCAATGATTTGATTTGATATTTTGAGGTTGGTCTCTTTATGTTTGAAAATTTGAGCGACAGGCTTGATTCGGTCTTTAAAAAGCTAAAAGGTCATGGCACCCTGAATGAAAAGAACATCGATGATGGTCTTAAGCAGGTAAGGATGGCACTGCTTGAGGCCGATGTCAATTATAAGGTTGCAAAATCTGTTATTTCAGATATAAAGGGCAGGGCTTTAGGCCAGGAAGTAATGCAAAGTCTTACACCTGGTCAGCAGGTCATAAAAATTGTCAACGATGAATTTACCAGAATGATGGGGTCTGAGCATCAGGGGTTGAATCTTGATGGAAAGTCTCTGGGTTCTGTTATGCTTATTGGCCTGCAGGGTTCCGGTAAAACCACGACAGCAGGAAAACTTGCCCTCTACCTCAGGAACGAGGGTAAAAAACCGTTTCTGGTACCAGTGGATGTTTACAGGCCTGCGGCAATTGATCAGTTGAAAAAAATTGGGAAACAGCTGGATATTCCGGTATTCCAATCCACAACTGATATGAAACCTTTAAAAATTTGTCAGGATGCACAATTGGCGGCACGGGGACTAGGGTGCGATACCCTGTTAATCGATACCGCAGGAAGGCTGCATCTTGATGAAGAATTAATGGCTGAATTAAAAGGGATCAAGAAAGGAATAAATCCATCCGAAATCCTTCTTGTGGCAGATGCCATGACGGGCCAGGATGCCGTGAATATTGCAGGATCATTTGACAAAGCTCTTGATCTTACAGGTGTTGTACTGACCAAAATGGATGGTGATGCTCGCGGTGGTGCAGCCCTGTCCATAAAAGCAGTTACAGGCAAGCCGTTAAAATTCATCGGTGTGGGTGAAAAATCAACGGCGCTTGAAGCTTTTCATCCCGACAGGATGGCCTCCAGAATCCTGGGGATGGGAGATGCACTTTCATTTATTGAAAAGGCACAGGAAGCGGTCGACCAGAAAGAGGCCAAAGCGCTTGAAAAAAAACTAAGAAAAAATGCCTTTACCCTGGAAGATTTCAAGAACCAGATGAAATCAGTCAGGAAAATGGGGTCAATAAAAGATCTCATAGGAATGTTGCCGGGGATAAACAAGAAGCAGCTTAAAGGCTTAAGTATAGATGACAGGGAATTTGCCAGAATTGAAGCAATTATAAATTCAATGACACCTGAGGAAAGGCGTGTTCATGCCATTATCAAGGGGTCAAGAAAAAAAAGAATCGCTAATGGAAGCGGAACCAGGGTTCAAGATGTTAATAAACTTTTAAAAAGCTATTCCCAGTCTATGAAAATGATAAAGAAGTTTAATAAAGGCGGCATGAAATCATTAAAAAATATGCTGCCATTTTAAGGAGAAAAAAAAGAATATGGCCGTAAGAATCAGATTGACCAGAAAAGGAACAAAAAAGAAACCTTTTTACCGAATAGTAGCTGCTGACATTGAGAAACCAAGAGATGGCAGATTTTTAGAGCTCTTAGGTACCTACAACCCAATGGTTGAGCCCGTTGCGATTACACTGAAAGAAGACAGAGTAAAATATTGGTTAGGCGAAGGTGCCAAGCCGTCACCTACTGTACAGAGTATATTAAAACAGCAGGGTGTCAGCAACGCTTAAGCATTATATGCTTTAAAGGCAGCCTTAAGTATTTGCAAGACCTAAATTTTAGGAGATCTGTTTATGAAAGAGCTGATAGAATACATTGCAAAAGCACTGGTAGACAGCCCTGATCAAGTTCAAGTATCAGAGGTTAGCGGAGATCAGACTTCTGTTTTAGAACTTAAGGTGGCAAAAGAGGATCTGGGCAAAGTAATCGGTAAGCAGGGAAGATCGGCAAGGGCCATGCGAACAATTTTAAGTGCGGCATCAACCAAATTTAAAAAACGTACTGTTCTAGAAATTATTGAATAGATGATGAACAAAACCACTTCGTTTACTATAGGCAAGGTAACCGGAGTTCATGGACTTAATGGTAATCTTAAGGTCTGGTCCTTTGCAGAGTCGGTTAATACCTTTTGTCCGGGCATAATAGTTCTTTTAAAATCAGAAGAGGAAGATGGAGAAAGGTTTACTATCATTAAGGCCTTATCCTATAAAAAAGGGATCATACTCTCCCTTAAAGGGATTGACACTCGAAACCTTGCCGAAGATCTCATAGGCAAAGAGATTTTCATTAATCGAAATCAATTACCTGAACCGGAAGAGGACACCTGGTATTGGCAAGACCTTCTGGGCCTTGGTGTGATTGATCATAAAAAAGGGTTTATCGGCAGGATAACCGATATCTTCCCAACCGGAGCAAATGACGTTCTGGTTGTAACTGATAAAGACCAGGAAACTCTGGTTCCAATGCATAAACACTTTGTTGAATCCGTTGATCTTGAGAAAAATATTCTTCAGACAAAGCTGCCAGAGGATTACTAATGGACTTTAGTGTACTGACCCTTTTTCCGGAATTCATCAGCTCTTTTTTTGAGCATGGTATGATTTCAAGGGGTATTGAGAAAGGTCTGATAAGAGGGCATTGTATTAATATCAGAGATTTCTCAACAGATCGCCATAACACGGTTGATGACAGGCCCTATGGTGGTGGAAGCGGAATGATAATGAAGCCTGAATCCTTAATGGCTGCTATTTTACAGGCAAAAAAAAATGATCCCGGATCTAAGGTTGTACTGATGAGCCCACAGGGGACAAGGTTCAACCAGGAAAAGGCATTTGAACTATCCTGTAAAAATGAGGGGCTTATTTTTGTGTGTGGAAGATATGAAGGGATTGATGAACGAATATATACCTCGCTTGTTGATGAAGAGATCTCAATCGGGGATTATGTTATGACGGGTGGAGAGCTTGCATCCATGGTCATCATCGATTCAGTTGCCAGGTTAATTCCGGGGGTATTGGGAAGTTGTGAATCCTGCCGGTCAGATTCATTTACAGATGATCGACTTGAGTATGCACAATATACAAGACCGGAAGAATTTGAAGGCCTGAACGTTCCCGAGGTACTATTATCCGGGGATCATGAAAAGATAAGCTTATGGAGGAAAAAATCATCTCTTCAACGGACATTTTTGAAACGACCGGATCTTTTTAAAAAAAACAAACCAAATGCTGAAGAAAAAGCAATATTAAGGCAATGGAGTCAGGAGTTGGAAAGCCTTGCTAGAGAATAATCTTTACGTGGCATTAATCCATTTTCCTGTGATAAACAAGAAAAATCAACCCATTGGATCAGCCCTGACAACCATAGATCTGCATGATATTGCAAGGGCATCCATCACCTTTGGTGTAAGAGGGTTTTATGTTATAACCCCTTATGAAGACCAGGCGATACTGGCCAGTAAGGTTATTGAGCACTGGACAAAAGGAGTTGGCGGAAAACTGAATCCGTTCAGAAAAAAAGCCCTGGAACTCATTCAGGTAAGCAAGACATTTGAGGATGCAGTCTCCTCAATTGAACAGGAAAGAAAAGAACCGGTGGTGACCATTGCCACGAGTGCAAAAAAGACAACCGGTTCAATAACAATAGAAGTGTTAAAGCAAAAACTTGATAATAAAGCTTCCCATGTCATTATTTTTGGAACGGCATGGGGACTGGCAGATGAATTGATTGATATTTGTGATTTTACTTTAGACCCGATTTTTGGGAATACTGATTACAATCACCTTTCTGTCAGGTCTGCTGCATCAATTTATTTAGACAGAATTATAAATGGCAGATAAGGCCCTTTGCCAAAAGGAAAGACTATTAGGAGGAAACATGAGTAATATAATTGAAAAACTGGAAAGAGAACAATTACGTCTTGATATCCCTGCATTTGATTCAGGTGATACTGTAAAAGTACATGTAAAAATCAAAGAGGGTGAAAAAGAGCGTATTCAGATATTCCAGGGTGTGGTAATTAAAAAAACCAAAGGATATGCAAGTGCCCGTTTTACGGTAAGAAAAATTTCCGGCGGTATTGGCGTTGAAAGAATATTTCCGCTTTTTTCCCCTGCCCTTGATAGAATTGAAGTGGTAACAAAAGGAAGAGTTAGAAGATCCAAACTCTATTATCTTAGAAATCTTAGAGGAAAAGCTGCAAGGATTAAAGAAAAACGGTTTGCATAAAAATCCCTTATCGGGTTTGCTGATGTGGCAGTTTGAACACAAGGCAAGAACCCGCGGGTATAAAATAATAGCAGGTGTTGATGAGGCCGGCAGGGGACCCCTTGCCGGTCCTGTCGTCTCTGCTGCCGTGATCCTGCCCCGGGATTTTGTCTGTACCGGGGTTAATGACTCCAAGAAGCTGTCGGAAAAGAAAAGAAATGATCTCTTTCCTGTTATCAGGGAAAAGGCAATTGCGGTTGCTACAGGTATTGCCTCACACAATGAGATAGATCAAATTAACATTCTTCAGGCATCCCTGCTCTCCATGAAACGGGCCGTTGAAAATCTTTCAATCCCACCTGATTTCCCTGTGCCGGATTTTCTTCTTATTGACGGCAAATTTCCCATAGACATGGACATTGACCAGGCAGCTTTAATCAAAGGAGATTCCAGAAGCATTTCCATTGCTGCCGCCTCTATTATTGCAAAGGTCACAAGAGATGCCATAATGACGAAACTTCATGAAAAATATCCCCACTACAATTTTATCCAGCACAAAGGTTATCCCACCAAAGCCCACAGGGAAGCCATATTAAAACACGGTCCCTGCCCTGTTCACAGGAGTACTTTTAAAGGGGTAAGAGAGATGATAAATGACAGATGATCGAAAAAACCTGGGACATCGCGGTGAAAAAGCAGCCCTATCCTTTATACAAACTCGCGGGTTTACCATTCTTGAGACCAATTATAGAACGAAAATAGCTGAAATAGACATTATTGCCAAAGACAGAGACTGCCTGTGTTTTATTGAAGTTAAAACAAGACGCAGCCTTAAAAAAGGGCTGCCAAAAGAATCAATCACTTATTCAAAACAAAAAAAAATTATCCTGGGTGCCTCTTTTTATCTAAAAGAAAAAAAGCTATTCAATTCCAGGATGAGATTTGATGTGATTGAAGTTATAGAAAAAAATGGCAGCTTTGACATTCATTTAATTAAGAATGCTTTCCAAAAATATTAAACGGGTTATTAACAATGGTCGTTGAAATAGATACCCCAAATTCCGTTGGCACCCTGTATATTGTTGCAACACCTGTGGGGAACCTCGAAGACATCACATTCAGGGCCGTAAAGCGCTTAAAACAGGTAGATCTTATAGCAGCAGAAGATACCCGGCACTCTAGAAAACTGCTTTCCCATTATGGGATCGATACAAAACTTGTATCCTGCCATGAGCACAATGAAATAAATAGAACACCCCAGTTCATTGCCCAGTTAAAAAAAGGCCTTGATATTGCCCTGATCTCTGATGCCGGCACACCATCTATTTCAGATCCAGGATATAAACTTGTCGCAGCAGTTGCCAAAGAAAACCTGTCCATCATTCCCATTCCAGGATGCAGTGCTGCCATTGCAGGATTAAGCGTATCAGGGCTTCCAACCGATTCTTTTCTATTCCTGGGGTTTTTACCTAAAAAACAGCAAAAGCAAAACCAGGCACTTGAAGCGATAGTAAATCAAAGTGCAACCCTCATCATTTATGAATCTCCAAGGCGGATTAAACTCCTTATTGAAAATATACTTAAAATTCTTGGAGATCGAAACGCCTGCCTTGCAAGGGAGATCACCAAACTCCACGAAGAGTATATCCGGGGCAGCCTGTCTGAGATCCTTAAAGCGCTTGAAGAAAAAGAAGTCATTAAAGGAGAATGTTCTCTATTTGTTCAAGGTCAATTGGAAGAAAAACCCATTGATAAAGGGCAACTTGAAAATATCGTCTGCAAAAGGCTTGCAACCACGGATCTTGGAACTTCAGATTTAGCCAGACAGATTTCAGGCGAATTCAAATTGTCAAAAAAAAAAGTGTATGACTTGATTCTTAAATTGAACCGGGAATAAAAAAACCGTGACAAAAATAATTTACCTATAATTTATGTAAATTTTTACCCATAATCTGTGTAATTCTTTACCGGATCTTTTCACAACAATAATAAAATTTATAATTTACACCAAGGCTGTAACCTGTTTTAGTCAGGAATAGCGGCTTAAACAAGGTTTTTCCTTTTATTAAGGGCCAGATATTAAAGCATGGCATCAATATTGCTCTATAATAATTTAAACTTTATACAACAGCAATCACGCTTTATTTAAAATGGAGTAAACTTAAATGAAAAATCAATTATATAAAAGAACCTGCCTTGCCATCACCTGTCTTGTCACCTGTCTTGTCATCAGCCTTTGTTTTACCCTGCAGGCTTTTTCGTTAACCATAAACGGTACAACTGATGTGGGAAGTGTTGATAAGCTGCTTTACAAGGCAGACCTTTCAGACAGCAAGCCTGACACAGAAACAGCCTGGGTAAAAAAAGTACTTGGTTTTGATGTGACCTTTAGTTATAAAATTGACATTGACTTTGACTGGACCCTGACTGATACTGATCCTGCGACTGGGACCGAATATGCGAGTCAATTGAAGAATTCTCCAGAATACTATATGATCAAGACGGGAAATGTAAAAATCAACTATACAAATTTCCTGTTCAGCAACCTGGATGATCTGTCATGGGCTGTAATCGATTTAGAAAATTTTGGTGCGGACGAGAAAGACATCAATATCGGTAAAGTCAGCCATATCACAGCATTCAATGTGAGTTCACCTGTTCCAGAACCCGCCACCATGATCCTTTTTGGAATCGGTCTTTTGGGAATTGCAGGAATTGGAAGGAAAACAAAAAAGAAATAATCTAATCTTAATTTAACTTTAACTTTAACTTTAAAAGGCAGGATGAAAATTCATCCTGCCTTTTTTTTGTCCTGAAAAAAACCTGGTTATTCCCTGGATTATAGCAAATCTCATAAATATGTTCCGATACTAGCGTACCACTTTCTATCATGCGTGATTAAAAGTTCTTGATACCAACATCATCGATGTTGCTCAAAGGCGATCTTAATCTATCATATTTTTAGAAACTCTATTGTAGGTACTGCTATAGGTTTTTATAAAAGAAATTAATCAATGCTGAATTGACCATAAAAAAGCGGGCTGTCTTTGCATCAAAACACAGCCCGCTTAATTTTATACTCGAAAAATATAATGGTCTTTAAAAAGACTTAAATTACATTTTGCTTCCTTCTGCATGACTCTGGAGTTTTACTTCAACTTTTTCAGTCAGGGATGCATAGTATTTTCTTAAGATAACCAGAACTTCTTCTCGGCCAAAATGATCCACAACTTCTTCGTTGTTGGAAAGTGCGTGGCGCAGTTTGGTTCCGGAAAGAATAACCCTGTCATCTTTGCCATGTGGACAGGTTCTCATGGAAGCCATGCCGTCACATTTGTGGCAGTAAAAAGTCCAGTCGATTTTCAAAGCTTCGCAGAGAAGCGCTTTGCCTTCGCCTTCAGGTGCAGGGATGATATCAAAAATTTCCTGTGCTTCAAAAAGAGTATAGAAATCACCAACACCGGCATGGTCACGACCAATGATCATTCTGTTAACCCCGTAGTTCTGACGGAAAGTGGCATGGAGAAGACCTTCTCTTGGACCTGCATATCTCATGTCAAGGGGATATCCGCCATTGACAACATGTTCAGGAACAAAGAAACCCTTAATCAGAGTGTCAATACATTCAATACGAACATCTGCCGGGATATCGCCTGGTTTCAAGTTACCGATAAGAGAATGGATCAAAACGCCATCACATACGTCAAGAGCTATTTTGCAAAGATGCTCATGGGATCTGTGCATGGGGTTTCTAAGCTGCATGGAAGCAACATTGGCCCAGCCTCTTTCATCAAAGATGGCACGGGTTTCAGTGGGTGTAAGATAAACACCTTTGAATTTTTCAGGAAATTCACCTTCTGAAAGAACTTTTACAGGGCCTGCAAGACAAATTTCTTTTCTGGCCATAACCATCTGAACACCTGGGTGATCTTCCATGGCAATTTTCCAGAACACATCATCTGCTGATTCTTCGCCATGACCTTTATAAACTTTTTCGCATTCCCATTTTTTCTCGTCTTCGGTCACTTCAAATTTATCTTCGATTTTCATGGTGGCATAAATTTCACCATTTCTTTCAAGGGCAACTTCGTCACCGATGTTAATCTCTGCTGCTACTTCTTTGGCAGCATCCAGCATAACAGGCACTGGCCAGAACGTACCGTCAGCAAGAAGGAAATCCGCGCAAACCCCTTTCCAGTCAGCTTTGGTCATGAAACCATTAAGCGGACTGAAACCGCCGATACCGAGCATGATCAAGTCGCCTTTAACCTGGGAAGAAATTTCAATCTTGGCAAGCCCTGCGGCTTTTTTCTGTTCTGCTTCAAGTTCTGCGCCTTCAAGCTTGCAAATTACAAGTCCTTTTCCACCATGAGGTGCTACTAATTTAGACATATACTTCATTCTCCTTATTTATGTTTAACCGCCTTAATAAATGTTTACCAAAACATTTATCTAAAATTCCAACTTAAAAAATCTTGTAAGATGTATTGATGATTGACAAATTTGTCAAGAATTTTATTGATTTATCTGGAAAATTTCAGCAATATCATCCATTGATTCTAGGTAAAACTCTGCTTTAAGATCTGGGTTTTTAAATGCAGCAAATCTTACCTTAGCACGAACTGCTGCCTGCTGGTCATAATCAGAATCCCCGATAAAAAAAATCTCATCCGGTTTCAATTCAAATTTTTCCATTATTAACAGCAATTGTTCAGGATCAGGTTTTGGTTTTTTAACTTTTGCAGCCGTAACTACTACTTCGAAATAGTCTTCCAGACCATAGTCTTCCAATACCTTTTCCATGGTATTAGTCCGGTTGGTAGCGATCCCTCTGATATATCCCTTGTCTTTGAGCTTTATAAGAAGCTCTTTGAGCCCTTTTTCCATGCTCATGAATTTAATGAATTTTTTATATCCAATATTTTTAAGATTGTCATATACACTTGAAAGGTCATCCATTTCCGGGAAAAGATACTCAATGGCACCTCTTATAGTCATCATATGAATATTAATAAACTGTTCTTCATTAAGCCGTGGCTTTCCAAATATCTGGAGTACTTCATCATAATATTTCCTGTTGGCCAGGGCTGTGTCAAACATTACACCGTCACAGTCAAACACAACTGCTTTTATTTTTAAAATATCCATATATAAATTTTCTTAAAAAAATGTTCAAATTAGGATTTCAGTGCCTTTTTTTCAATAAAAATGGCATGTACTCTTATGATCAATTTTGGTTTGTACAGGCTGTCTGTTTTAAGGGTCACTATATCATACAGATTCTGCGCCTTGTCTGATGTGCATTTGATCTTGACCTGCCAGGATTTCTTACCCGCTTTTGATTCAATAAGCTTAAGATGAATTCCCGTATTACCCTTTTGCTCCATTCCCAGTATTGAAAACGAATACTTTTCAACAGGAATTATATTGACTACCGTCTCTAAAGTATCACCTGGAACACCTTTAAGAAAAACAGATCCAGGGAGAATATCCACAATTTTTTCAACAGGCCCTGTGACAACCAGATGGAATTTTTTTTTCCCGGGATCATCGGTCTTGACCTGAATCACTTTTTTCATGGTCTTTCCGCCATACCCATCAGTTTTAAAACTAAGCTTGATTTTACCTTCCCCACCCGGAGGAATTTGCCTGTCAAAGGAGTGCTTGTCGCACCCTCAGGGAGGCAGGACATCATTAATATGCAAAAGTGTATCCCCAATATTTTTAATTTTAAATTCATGGGCAATGGAAACTCCCTCTGGAATTAATTCAAAGTTAAATACAGGCATATCAATCAAAATTTTGGGTTGGGCCAGACCATTCTGGGGCATAAAAAACAATGCAATTAAGATGGCAATAAGGGTGATGTTCTTTTTCATAATTCTTTTTTTCCCCATAACATTTAATAGTAACTCATTGGCAAATGATGCAGCCACCTGCTCAAATGATCGATCAAGTTCAATAGTTTCCTGATGAACCACTTTTACAAAGGGCAGCTGTTTTAACAATCCATCCATCAAAAGGTCATTCATCTCAAGAAAGGATTGCTTCTCCTTTCATCACCTAATGTTGTTTCCGGGCCATGACCCGTATATACAATTGTTTTATCATCCAGGGATAACAAGTTATTCTTTATACTTGAAATCAAAGTATCATAATCACCCCCTGGAAGATCCGTCCTTCCGATGGATCCTGCAAACAATGTATCTCCGGAAAAAAGGTGGCCTTTGGTATAAAGGCAAATGCCTCCTTTTGAATGACCGGGCGTGTGGATCACCTTTAAATTAATCTCACCAAAACTTATTTCATCCCCATGTTTTAATAAAATATCTGCCGGAGGTGAATTCTGGGCCGTTAGTCCAAACATTGATGCAGAATGTGAAAGTTCTTTGAACATGGGTTCATCCTCGGGATGAATAGCAAGCTTTGCCCCTGTTACTTCTTTCATTCTTTTATTGGCACCCACATGGTCAAAATGACCGTGGGTGTTAATCAGGTATTTTACATTTAATTCAGATTTAGCCAGCTCCATCAGGATTCGGTCTGAATCATCTCCCGGATCAATAACAACAGCTTCTTTTGTTGATTCACAACCTAAAATAAAACAATTGGCCATAATCGGACCAACCTCAAGTTTCTTTATAATCAAAATAATCTCCTATTTAAAACCTTCAAGGGATCTAATACGATCCAACACACCGTTGATAAACGCCCCGGAATCCCTTGTTCCATAATTTTTACCAATTTCAACCGCTTCATTTATGGTGACACTGGTAGGTATATCAGGGCATTTTAAAAATTCAAATATTGCCACCCGCATGATATTTCTGTCCACCACAGGCATTCTGGAAATTTTCCAGTTTTTTGAATATTTATTTAACAATGCATCTATCTGAGAACTATTTTCCAAAACCCCTTTAACCAGATCCAGAAAAAATGGTTTTACAGCCTCAATAAGCTTTTCTTCATTTTCCTCACAAAATAATTCCAAACTTTGTTCTGGATCAGATTTCTCAATATCAAAGAAAAAAAGAGCCTGAAGTGCAAGTTCTCTCGCCTGCCTGCGGTCACCCATAATATTATTTAACCTTTTTTAAGACTTTCGGAAAGATTTGCCATTTCAACAGCGCCCAGGGCCACATCAAAACCTTTATTCCCGGCCTTGGTTCCTGCCCTTTCAATGGCCTGCTCTATGGTTTCCGTTGTAAGAATTCCAAACATCACAGGAATGTCGGCCTCAAGACTGACAGATGCAATACCCTTGGATACTTCTGCACACACATAATCATAATGACTTGTGGCTCCACGAATAACAGCCCCTATACATATAATGGCATCATAGGTTCCATGGTTCAGCATTTTCTTTGCGGCCAAGGGAATTTCAAAAGCGCCTGGAACTTTTAAAATAGTTATGTCCTTATCTTCCGCTCCACTCCTTATCAGTCCATCAAGAGCTCCATCTACCAGTTTAGCAGTTATAAAATCATTAAAACGGGAGACAATGATTCCAAATTTCTTCCCCTGGGCCTGTAACCCTGCTTCTATAATTTTTGGCATTTTTACATCCTCATGATTATAATAATGATTAAAATTAATTCCTTTTATTTATATGTTGAGCAAATGACCCATCTTAGCCTGCTTGCACTTAAGGTATCCCTGGTTATGACAATTAGCTTCAACTTCAATGGGGACCTGTTCAACAACACTTAGTCCATATCCCTCAAGGCCGATCATTTTTTTAGGATTGTTGGTCAAAAGCCGCATTTTTTTAACACCCAGGTCAACCAGTATCTGAGCTCCCACACCATAATCTCTCATGTCTGCCTTAAACCCGAGTTTCTCATTGGCTTCAACAGTATCCATTCCCTGGCGCTGATATTCATAGGCTTTTAGCTTATTTACAAGGCCAATACCGCGACCTTCCTGGCGAAGGTATAAAAGAACCCCACTGCCCTCTTGTTCCATCATAGCCATGGCACTATGGAGCTGATCCTGGCAGTCGCAGCGAAGGGAAGAAAAAATATCACCGGTCATACATTCTGAATGAACCCTTACCAGGATTGATTTTTCGGGATCAATTTCTCCTTTTACAAGGGCAATATGGGTCAAATTATCCATATCATTTTCATAGGCAATGATAGAAAACTCACCACCAACTCTTGTGGGTATAATTGTCTGGGCCGCTCTTGTGACAAAGCTTTCCGTTTTAAGCCTGTATTTTACAAGTTCAGCAACGGTACAGATACCGATACCATGTTTTTTTGCAAATATTTCAAGGGAGGGCATTCTTGCCATGGTACCGTCATCATCCATGATTTCACAAATCACACCTGCAGGTTTCATCCCTGAAAGTCGTGCCAGATCAACAGAGCCTTCTGTCTGTCCTATCCTTACCATGACACCGCCATCTCGGGCCCGCAAAGGAAAAATATGGCCGGGCCTGGCAATATCATCAGGGGTAGTATCATCTGCAACCGCAGTGAGGATGGTTGTTGCCCTGTCAGCTGCGGAAATACCTGTGGTAACTCCTTTTTTTGCTTCAATGGACACGGTAAATCCTGTTCCATATTGTGAAGTGTTATTGTCCACCATCATGGGTAAATCCAGACGGTCGGCAATGCTGTTATCAAGGGAGAGACAAATCAGTCCCCTTCCATATTTCGCCATGAAATTGATGGCTTCCGGGGTTACAGCCTGTGCTGCCATGGTCAGATCGCCTTCATTTTCACGATCTTCATCATCCACAAGAATAACCATTTTACCATTTTTAATATCTTCTAAAGCCTGTTCAATTGTTAAATGCGGCATATTTAAATCCTTAGGTTTATAAAAATCCATTCCTGGCGAGAAGTCCAATACTGATACCTTTCTGCCCTTTTGGCAAAGCATCATTTTTTGAGAAACTTCCCATTAAAATCTTTTTTACATATTTCCCGATCATATCGGTTTCTATATTGACCTCATCACCGACTCTTTTTAAACCAATGGTAGTAATATCTGCAGTGTGAGGAATAATACTTACGTCAAAATCCTTATCAGAACACTTGTTGATGGTCAGGCTGACTCCTTCAATAGCAACAGAACCTTTCTCAATCATTTCTGCGCCAAGTTTTAAAGGAACATTAACTTTAATATTAACTGCATTGCTATTTCTTTTTATTGAAGCAATGATTCCAGTCCCATCAATATGTCCTGAAACCAGATGTCCATCGACCCTATCTGACAATTTTAGAGCCCTTTCAATATTGACCCGTGAACCCGGCCTTAACCTTTTAAAAGTAGTTCGTTCAACAGTTTCAGGCGCCATGTCCACTTTAAAAATATTTTTCTCAAGGCTGACAGCAGTAAGGCATGCACCGTTTACAGCAATGGAATCTCCAATTTTTGATTCAGACAAATCCAGGTCACACCCAATGTGAAGCACTTTACCTTCACCCTTGGACTCAATCCGTTTAATAGTTCCGAAACTTTCAATAATTCCTGTAAACATTTATTAACCCTGGTTAATCGTCTCTTATTTCAGATATCCCTTAACAAGAATGTCATCATCAAACTGAGTAAGACTGACCTGTTTTAGTCTAAAGGCATCTTTTATTAATAAAGGTCCTTTGCCTTTAAATATCGGAGTACCATCACTGCCGCCTAACAATTTAGGTGCAAAAAAAAGCAGGACCTTGTTTACTATCCCTGCCTTTAGCGCCGATCCTGCCACCCTGCTTCCGCCTTCTACCAAAAGGCTTAAAATTGACATCTGCCCTAACTTAATCATCAGTTCATTTAAATCAAGTCTATGATCTTTTAACGCAATTTCAAGTATTTGAACCCCCTTTTTTTCAAACCGGGCTTTTTTTTCTTTGGAAACGTCGGGGCCTGTAACAATAATGGTTTTAGCTTTAGAGTCCTGGATAACAAGGTTTGCATCTTCTTTAATACTTAAATGGGTATCCAGAACTATCCTTATGGGATCTTTTGTCTTAACTCCTTTAATTCTTGATGTGAGGGAGGGATTGTCGGCATGCAGGGTTCCTGATCCTACTAAAATGGCATCCACTTCATTTCGGATCTCATGAACATGATTCCTTGATTTTTCATTGGTGATCCATTTTGAATCTCCTGTGGATGTTGCAATCCTCCCATCCAAAGTGGAAGCACACTTCAAAATAACAAAGGGTTTTTTATTATGTTGAGTATACCATAAAAAAGCTTCAATCAGGAGTTTGGACTCTTTTTCAAGAATGCCTGAAACAACCTTTACGCCATTTTCTTTAAGATAGGTTATACCACTGCCGCATACATCAGGATTGGGGTCAAGGCATCCCACCACAACTTTTTTAATTTTGGATTTAATTATTTTATGGGTACAAGGCGGGGTTTTTCCAAAATGGTTACAAGGCTCAAGGGTTACATAGAGGGTTGCATCCACTGCCTTGGAACCGGCATGATCCAGAGCCTCTACTTCAGCATGCGGTAACCCGGCAGCTTGATGAAATCCTTTCCCGACAACCTTTCCATTCTTTACAACAACCGCACCTACACAAGGGTTAGGGGATGTAAATCCCTGTGCTATTCTTGCAAGGGATAACGCCTGTTGCATGTATTCATGATCTGTCATCGGCCTTATCCAAGATTCCATCAAATTCAAGGGGCAGGCATTCTTTGGGGGCCAGCGCCTTAAGCTCCTGTATAAAATCAGCTACATCCTTAAATTCCCTGTAAACAGATGCAAATCGGACATAGGCCACATCATCGATTTGTTTTAAGGCTGTAATAATTTTTTCCCCAACAATTTTTGAAGGCAGTTCCCGTTCATTGGTTTCCCTTAAATCCTGCTCAATGGCATCCACTGTTTCTTCAATCCGATTAATGCTGATGGCTCTTTTTTCACAGGCTTTTTTAATACCGGTCATAACTTTTTCCCGGTTGAAATCTTCCCTTCTCCCGTCTTTTTTTACAATAATAACAGGTACTTTTACGAACCGTTCATAAGTTGTAAACCTCTGGGTACATTCCTGGCATTCTCTGCGCCGACGAACTTCAAACTCCATCTTGCCCGGACGCGAATCAATAACTCTTGTGTTTGGTTTTCCGCAAAATGGGCATTCCATGTGAGTGCCTTTCCTTTTTTAAGTCTCAAGCCGAATGAGTTCTACTTTAGCCTTTTCAAACATATCCAAAGTCAAGGAATCATTATATCCATCTTTATAATATACCGTTTTAATCCCGGCGTTGATAATCATTTTTGAACAAATAGAGCAAGGCTGGTTAGTACAATAAAGAACTGATCCATTAACCTGAATTCCGTGATAGGCTGCCTGAATAATAGCATTTTGTTCAGCATGTACACCCCGACACAATTCATGTTTTTCACCGGAAGGCACATTCAATTGTACCCTCAGACATCCGACCTCAATGCAATGAGGAACTTTTGCAGGGGCACCATTATAACCTGTGCAAAGAATCCTTTTCCCCTTTACCAGAACTGCTCCTACTTTTCTTCTGGTGCAGGTTGCGCGGGTGGCAACAAGATCACAGATTCCCATGAAATATTCATGCCATGAGGGCCTGTTTGACAAATGTTCATTCATGGATCTATTTTCCTTTATACAAGGGATATTGCATACAAAGGTCTTTTACTTTTTCAGCTGTAATTTTAATATTTTCCTGGTCATCCAGTACATCACAGATAAAACCTGCAATTCTTTTACTGGCCTTTACGCCCATACCCCTGGAAGTCACAAGGGGAAGCCCTATCCTTATACCACTAGTGACAAAAGGCCCGCGTTTTTCGTTTGGAACAGTATTTTTATTCACGGTAATACGGGCACTGCCGAGTCTTTCTTCAGCCGCTTTTCCCGAAATATCCTTTAAACTGAAATCAACCAGCACCATGTGATTATCAGTTCCTCCTGAAATCAGTTTATATCCCCTTTCCATCATTACATCGGCAAGGGCAGCAGCATTTTTTACCACCTGTTTCTGATAGTCTGCAAAGGATTGGTCAAGGGCTTCTTTAAAGGCGATTGCTTTTGCCGCAATAACATGCATTAAAGGACCACCCTGGATACCGGGAAATATCTGACTATTGATAACTTTTGCATATTTTTCCGAAGACAGGATGAGGCCACCGCGAGGACCCCTGAGAGTTTTATGGGTTGTGGAAGTAATCAGATCAGCAAATCCTACCGGACTTGGATGAACACCCGTTGCAACAAGTCCTGCAATGTGAGCCATATCCACCATAAAAAGGGCATTAACAGATTTGGCAATTTGAGAAAAGCCTTTAAAATCAATAATTCTTGGATAAGCACTGGCGCCTGCCACAATCAATTTCGGTTTGTGCTTTTTTGCCAGCGATTCCACCTGGTTCAGGTCAATTCTCTCGGTTTCAGGCGACAGTCCATAATGGGCAAAATCATAGAGCTTGCCGGAAAAACTGACTCCGGCACCGTGGGTCAGATGACCACCATGGGAAAGGTCCATTGCAAGAATCCGGTCTCCAGGATTAAGCACAGCAAAATAAGCCGCCATATTGGCCCCTGAACCCGAGTGGGGCTGGACATTTGCATATTCGACCTTGAACAATTTTTTGACACGCTCAATGGCAAGGTCTTCTGCCTGGTCCACATATTCACAACCACCATAATATCTTCTGGCAGGATATCCTTCAGCGTATTTATTTGTCAGGATAGATCCCTGGGCTGCCATTACTGCCTGACTGACTATATTTTCAGAAGCAATCAGGTTCAATTCTGATTCCTGCCGGTCTGCCTCCTGCAGGATAATCTTTTCAATTTGTGGATCTGTTTTACCGATTAACTCCATTTTAAAGCTCTTTTATAATATTTTTAATTATCTATAGTCTGAATTCGTTCCAAATGCCGGCCACCTTCAAACATAGTGTCCAGCCAGGTTTGAATAATCTCAAACGCAAGAATATCTCCCAGGACACGGCCGCCAAGGACCAGGATATTGGCATCATTGTGAAGCCGGCTCATTTTTGCCCCGAAAACATCAGAACAAAGAGCGGCTCTTACATTGACAAACCTATTCGCCACCATGGACATGCCAAGCCCTGTGCCGCAAAGCAGTATCCCTTTTGAATATTGACCAATAGAGACAGCTCTGGCTACTTTTTTCCCAAAATCCACGTAATTAACCGATGCCTGGCTTTTGGTACCTGCATCTTCGAGTCGATATCCCTTGTCCGTGAGATAAACTTTTATTTTTTCCTTGAGTTCATAGGCAGCATGATCACATCCAATAATAATTGGTTTGCCTGTTTTCATTTTTTCCCCAATTTTTAAAATTTTAATTTTATAAAATCAATGGCATCCTGAACTGTGATCAATTTCTCAGCTTCATCATCATCAATTTCAATTTCAAACATTTCTTCCATTGACATGATCAACTCTACTATTGTAAGAGAATCAGCACCTAGATCGTCAATCAGTGATGCTTCCGGAATAATATCATCTATATCAATATCAGGAATTTTTTCAGCAATCACTTTTTTTACTTTTGTTTCAATTGTCATGCCTTAAAATGTCTCCTTTAGCTGTTATTCTTCGTCGTCAATTGTGGATACATTTCTGTCTTTATAGGCGCCGCATTCAGGGCAGGCCGTATGGGGAAGTTTAGGTTCCTGGCATTCAGGGCACACACCCACAGTGGGAGCACTTGTTTTGTAATGTGTCCTTCTTTTTCTACCCCTTGCCTTGGAACTCTTTTGCTTTGGTACTGCCATTGATCTCTCCTAAATATATTATTTTATTTGAATTTTTAATTATTATATTCCAATATAATAAAGGTAACATATTTACCCCAATTTCCAAAAAGTGTCAAGAAATTAAACCTGTTGCCCGATTCAAAGTTTTGTGGTAGTTAAGGGCTCGATTTTACACTATATTACTTTTATGGAGAACAAATGGATACAATCATTACAAGGTTCCCCCCTTCCCCCACGGGTTACCTGCACATCGGCGGTGCAAGAACTGCTCTTTTTAACTGGCTGTACGCCCGAAAAAACAAGGGAAAATTTGTTTTAAGGATAGAAGATACAGACGCTGCGAGATCCACAAAAGAATCTGTGGATGCCATTTTGGAATCCCTGGAATGGCTTGGCATGGACTGGGATGACGGCCCCTATTTTCAGGCCCAAAGGTATTCCATCTATAATGAGTACATAGAAAAACTGGTTGAATCAGGGCATGCTTACTATTGCTCATGCACCCAGGACGAAGTCAATATCATGAGAAAAACTGCAAAAGCCAGGGGATTAAAGCCCATGTACAACGGCAACTGCAGGCAAAAAAATCTTAAAAAAGGGGAAGACACGGTCGTTCGCATTAAAACTCCTGACCAGGGTGTTACCATTGTCAAAGACATTGTAAAAGGCGACACAGCATTTCAAAACTCTGAAATGGATGATTTTATTATCCAGAGAAGTGACGGGTCTCCCATGTACAACCTTGCCGTTGTAGTTGATGACCTGACCATGGGAATCAATACCATCATCCGGGGGGATGACCATTTGATCAATACGCCCAAGCAGATGCTGATATATAAAGCACTTGGAGCCCGCCTGCCCGTTTTCGGGCATGTACCAATGGTTTTGGGGTCTGATAAGTCTCGCCTTAGCAAACGCCATGGAGCCATGTCAGTGGGTGAATATAAAAAAATGGGATTCTTACCCGATGCTATGATCAATTACCTGGTCAGATTAGGCTGGTCCCATGGCGATCAGGAATTTTTTGAAAGAGATGATCTCATTGAAAAATTTAATCTTGAACATCTGGGCAGGTCTGCATCCATGTTTGACACAGACAAACTTCTTGCTCTCAATTCAAAACACATCCAGAAAAAAACCCCTGAAGAATTGGCCGGTCCTCTCTTATTTCATTTGCATACGCTTGGAATTGATGCGAAAAATGATGGCTTTACCCAGGGGGTTATCCAAACCCTTCAACCCAGAAGCAAAACCCTTGTTGAAATGGCACAGGCAGCGGTTTTTTATTATCAAGATAATTTAAAATTTGATGAAAAGGCAGTTAAAAAATTTCTCAAAAAAGATATAGCTGCAGTATTAGAAAAATCTGCAGATTATATTGAAGGTCTTGAAAAGTATACCCAGGAGGCGCTTGAAACTATTTTCAAAAAAATCATGGAAGAAACTAACCTCAAATTTGGAAAAATTGCCCAGCCTTTAAGAGTTGCAATAACCGGCACAACTATCAGCCCGGGAATCTTTGAAATGCTTATTGCCCTTGGAAAGGATAAAACAGTTCAAAGAATTAAAAGCGCTATCCAGCTGATTCAGAATAAAGAATAAAGAATCCCGGCATATCCGACAAAACTTTCAGAAGCGGATTTCTCAAAACTTGTGGCGTAGTCAAGCTCAATAGCCTTGACTGCGCCCAGTTTTTTACAGGCGGCAGAAGCTGCTGCTGCAGAACCGGCACAGCACATATTTTTATTTTCCAGGCCCTGGGCAATAATCTGGGATTCATCCATTTCCATCATAGCCTTAATAGCGTTTCTATCGTTTTTAGTTTTCACCCATTCCACAGCCTTTTCACCGGTGCCAGCTTTTGTAAACCCAAAATCCGGCCCATAATGTGTCATATCCGTAGACCCGATAATCCTGACATTTCTTGACAGGTCTTTTGCTTCTGCTACTGCCATGCTGCCGATAACAGCAGCAAAAAAAGAAGGGGCCACGCCACAGACCACTATTTTTGCATCAGGATAAAAATATTTTATAAAAGGATATTGAAGTTCCAGGGTGTTTTCATCTGGAAACTTGTGTGGAGATCTTAGCCTGAGACTGATACCCGTGGTAATTTTATCCGTGAGTTCCTTATCAACTTCAATTGGGCCAAATGGTGTTTCAACTGCACCATGGGTCAGGATAAAAGGCTCAGACTGTTTATGCATATGGCCGCCAAACATGATAATGGTGTCTATTTTTTCATCAGAACGAAGAGAGGCTATGACCCGGCAGGCAATTGACCCGGAATAATACCATCCTGCATGGGGAACAATCCCACCGACAAAACCTGTATTAAAAAAAGCAGGTTTTTCTTTTAAAAAGTCTTTAATGGATGCTTCACACTCATCAGCATCTGCCGGATACCAGGAACCGGCAAAAGCCATTTTCTTTTTTTCCATAATTTCACCCTTTAAAACTATTTTCCTGTTTTTTCAAACACCTTCATCGCCAGCCACTCAAGCCAGGGTTCAAATCCCTCCCCCGTCTTAGCTGAAATTTCAAATACAGGCAAATGAGGATGCACCTGTTTCATATTATCCTTTGCCAGTTTTGCATCAAAATCAAGGTATGGCAGCAGATCAATTTTATTTAGAATCGCCACGTCAGCCACCCTGAACATCAGGGGATATTTTAAAGGCTTATCTTCCCCTTCGGTCACGCTTAGCAAAACCGCCTTTGCATCTTCCCCGATATCAAACTCAGCCGGACATACAAGGTTGCCAATATTTTCCACTATGAGAAGATCCAGGTCAAAACACCCTAACTCTTTTGCCGATGCAAGAATCAGGCTGGCTGACAAATGGCAGTCACCGCCAAACTGATCAGTATTGATCTGGGTGACCTTGGCCCCGGTTATTTCAAGCCTGTCAGCATCATTTCTGGTACAGATATCTCCCACTATCACTCCCACCCTGATCTTGGGCATCAAAGCTTTGAGACTTTTGCATAAAAGCTCTGTCTTTCCCGAGCCGGGAGAGGACATCATGTTTAGAACAAATACATTCTGCTCTTTAAAAAACTTTCTGTTAATATCTGCTTCTGTCTCGTTGGCTTCAAGGACTCTTTTCTGAATATTTATTTCCATTGTTTTACCTGACTTTATTTATGGTTTATATCTTTTGTGCCTGAATGCAAACCTGAAAAATTTTTACGCATAAGTGTCACCGTTTTTTGGATGGCGGCGTGCAATCGTTGCCGGGTTTTGTTCAGCCACTATTCTGCAAGTTCCAGAGAAATAATCTCAATTTCTCTTCCAGTAAGCATTTCAACATCTCCATCCTCACAAAAAGGACATTTAAATACCGGCCCTATCACTTCCCAAGTTTTATCACATGATTTACAATGAACCATTACCGGAACAACATCAATATTCAATCTTGCCGTCTCCAGAGGCGTTTCTTTTGTTATAATCTCAAAACAAAAGGTTAAACTGTGCTCAACTACTGCGGCTAGCTTTCCGATTCTCAAATTCACTTTTTCCACCTTTGGATTCTCTATCTCTTTGGGAATAGATTCCAGGGCAATTTGTACAAGTTGCTGAGCAATTCCCATTTCATGCATATATTTACTTTCCCATATTTAAAATTAAGGCGGCAAAATCTGCCTCCTTCACCATTCACAATTCACCATTTACCATTGTACAATTCTGTCTTTGAGAATAAAAATTCCTTTTAAATTCTAAAAACCTGTCCTTTGCTATTGCTTCCCGCATTTTTCTCATCAAATCAAGATAATAATATATATTATGTATCGTATTCAACCTGTAAGATAAAAGTTCTCTGGACTTATACAAATGCCGCAGATAGCTTTTTGAATAATTTTGACAAGTATAGCAATTACAGTCTTCATCAATGGGATCTTTGTCAAACCTGAATCTGGCATTAGGGATGTTGATGGTTCCCTTTGAGGTGAACAACTGGCCATTTCTGGCATTTCTGGACGGCATGACACAGTCAAACATATCACACCCCATACCAACCAGTTCAACCAGGTCTTCAGGTGTGCCGACCCCCATTATATATCTGGGCTTGTGAACAGGCATCAAAGGAAGGGTATGATCTGCCATTTCATACATTAAATCTTTGGGTTCGCCTACACTTAAGCCGCCTATTGCAAAGCCTGGAAAATCGATGCCCGTCAATTGTCCGGCAGAAAGAGACCTAAACTGTTTTGACATTCCTCCCTGTATAATCCCGAAAAGATTATTTGAAGTCCCTTTTTCCTGCCAGAAATCAAACCCCCTTTTTGCCCAGTAAAAAGTTTTATTTACAGCATCCATGGTCTGTTTTTCACTGGCAGGATACCCCATACAAAAGTCAAGAGACATCATAATATCAGAACCAAGGATCATTTGGATCTCAACCGCTTTTTCCGGAGAAAAAAAATGCCTTGACCCGTCAATATGGGACTGGAAAGAAACCCCTTCATCTGAAAATTTGGCAAGCTTTGCCAGAGAAAAAAACTGGAACCCTCCGGAATCTGTCAGCATGGGTTTATCCCAGCGTATAAATTCATGAAGGCCTTCCATATGCTTGATAACCTCACACCCAGGACGTAGATACAAATGATAGGTATTGCCAAGAATAATCTGGGCCCTGCAATGATCAAGTTCTTCTACACTGATGGACTTTACTGACCCAAGAGTTCCCACTGGCATAAAAATAGGCGTCTGGATGATACCATGGTCCGTTGTAATGGTTCCGAGTCTGGCCCTTGACGGGTCGGTGCCTTCTATTTTGTTTAATTGTTTTAATAATTCAAACTTTAACATAACTTCCTTATTCAATCAGCATGGCATCGCCATAGCTGAAAAATCGATAATCTTTAATTTTGGCTTCCATATAAGCATCCAATATTTTCTGCCTGGTGTAAAATGCAGACACCAGCATCAAAAGTGTGGACTCTGGAAGATGGAAATTGGTAATCATGGCATCCACACATTTAAAATTGTATCCAGGATATATAAAAAGATCGCACAATCCTGTATTGGGTTTGACCCGGCCTCTTTCATCACTAAGATATTCAAGTGTTCTAACACTTGTGGTACCAACTGCAATAACACGGCGATTTTCATCTTTGGCCCGGTTGATCTTGTCTGCATTTTCCCGGGACACATAAAAAGTTTCGGAATGGATCTTGTGATCCCTGATATCGTTCACTTTTACAGGTACAAAAGTTCCATATCCAACATGGAGGGTAATTTGTGTAATTTCTATCCCTTTGTTTAAAAGTTCAGCCATCAGCTCTTTTGTAAAATGAAGCCCGGCTGTAGGCGCTGCAACAGCACCTTCTTTAGATGCATAAACTGTCTGGTAATTTTCCTGATCATTTTGATTACAGCCTGGTGCTTCTCTTTTTATATAAGGAGGCAGGGGAATTTTGCCACAAGTGTTTAAAAATTCTAAAAATTCTCCCCCATTTAAAAACTTTATTTGTGATACGCCAGCTTTTACAGATTCAACCCTTGCTTCAACCTTTTTTTCCAATAAAAGCCTTGCCCCTTTTTTCGGGCTCCTGGATGCTTTAATCAAGCAATCGCACTGAAAAAAACCTGTTTTTTCAAGATTTTTTACTCCAGCAGCATAATCGATAATCAATACTTCAACTTTACCTCCGGTTTCTTTTGTACCAAACAGTCTTGCCGGAACTACCTTGGTATTATTGATCACTAAAAGATCATCAGATCTCAACAGTTTTGCAATATCTTTAAATTGATAATGGGAAATGGTTTCAGAGCTTCTATCCACATGTAAAAGCCTTGATTCGCCCCTGTTTTCGCAGGGTGTCTGGGCAATTTTTTCCTTTGGCAAATCATAATCATAGTCGGATAACCTGAAGGTCACACCTAATTGAGACATTATAGACCGTCCATGGCAAGATAAACAATGCTGAGTCCTGCAATCATCAGAACAAGACCAAATTTTCTAAGCTTTTCATTCTCAAGGCTGATCATCATTTGAACCATTTCTTTCATTTTTCCGGGAAATGCAAAATACGGCAACCCCTCAATAATCATAACCATACCAATAACACAAAAGAAAAACTTCATCTAATCCTGCCTTTATAGATTCCTGATGGATATAACAACAATTTGACATACTTTTATATTTTTAGTCATTTTTATGCAATAAAAATTATATTGATTAATGAAAATATCAAGGTTATAAAAGGAGGTTATTATTAAACACAAAAAATAAAGTTATAAGGGAAATAATTATTTATGCAGTTTGAACCTGTTATCGGCCTAGAAGTCCATGCACAGCTGAAAACCAAAACCAAAATTTTCTGTGGCTGCTCAACCAAATTTGGAAACCCTCCCAATACCAATACCTGTCCTGTCTGTACTGGAATGCCGGGTGTGCTGCCTGTCTTAAACAGACAGGCCGTTACCTTTGCCATTAAAGCGTCTCTTGCAACTCATTGTAAAATCAATAAGGAGAGCCGCTTTGACCGGAAAAACTATTTTTATCCAGACCTGCCAAAGGGGTATCAGATATCCCAGTACGCCCTTCCCATTGCCGAACACGGATTCCTTGAAATTGATGGCGCAGCTTCAGATACCATTAAAATAGGCATTACAAGGATTCACATGGAAGAGGATGCAGGAAAACTGATCCATGATCCGGCAAGGGCAAGGAGCATGGTGGACCTCAACAGGACAGGGGTTCCCTTAATCGAAATCGTGAGTGAGCCTGACCTTAGAACGTCTGATCAGGCCGGCGCCTATTTAAGAAAGCTGCATTCTATTCTTAAATACATTGATGTGTGTGACTGCAATATGGAAAAGGGAAATTTTCGATGTGATGCCAATATTTCCTTAAGGCCTTTGGGACAAAAAGAGTTTGGGACAAGAGCGGAACTCAAAAACCTGAATTCGTTCAAACATGTTGAAAAAGCGATTTCCTATGAAATTGAACGACAGACCTATGTTTTAGAGGAAGGCCATAATGTGATCCAGGAAACCCGGCTCTGGGACCCTGTCAAAAATAAAACCTTTTCCATGCGGGGCAAGGAAGAAGCCCATGACTATAGATATTTCCCAGATCCTGATCTTGTGCCCCTCATAGTTGATGATCAATGGATTCTATCCATTGAGAAACAATTGCCGGAACTGCCCGATGAAAAACATTCAAGATTTATGAAAGACTATAATCTGTCAGATTATGATGCCAAAGTTTTAACAGCATCAATTGAGCTAGCTGATTTTTTTGAGGCAGTTGCAGGACCTTTAAAAGACAAAAAACAGGCTGCCAACTGGGTAATGACCACCCTTTTAGGCATGCTGAACAGCAAGGGGATAACTATTTTGGAGTCCCCGGTAACAGCTATTGCTTTTTCAAAATTGTTAGCCCTGCTTGAAAAAGAAAAAATTAATGCCGGCGCTGCAAAAACAATATTTGATGAAATGGTTGATACAAAAAAAGATCCAAAAATTATTGTAAAAGAAAAAAATCTTGAACAAGTGTCTGATTTATCAGCTCTTGAAACAATGGTTAAAACCATCATAAATGAAAACCCTGAAGAAGCTTTGGCATACAGGAATGGTAAAACCAGGCTTTTCTCTTTTTTCATGGGCCAGATCATGAAAAAAACCCGGGGCAAAGCTGATCCCAAAATCGTGACCCAGCTTTTGAAATCAAATCTGTCAACGGAGCCAAGCATTGAAAAAAAATAATCCAGTCTACAAAACAATCGGCATACTTATTATTCTATCTGTTATAATGGGTAGCACTCTGACCATTAATGCCAAAGAGAATATCAAGACCATCGCAATACTTCCTTTTAAAATCAATGCCCAGGAAAAATTGATTCATATTCAGAAAGGAATTGGCCATATGCTTTATTCCCGGCTGTCCTGGAAAAATAATGTGGTGGTAGTCCCGGAAGAAAACCTTGCAGTGCATCTTTCACGCATTAATAACACAAATGATGCTAAAAAGATTAATGAAATAAGCCGGGTGACCAACAGCAATTTTGTCCTGGCTGGAGCGATAACCAAACTGGCTGGTTCCTTTAGTATTGATGTCCAGGTTTATGATATTGAAAACAAAAGATATATGGCTTTTTTCGAACAATCCCAAAAAAGTGGTGATTTGATTAACAAAACAAACCGGATTGCGGCAGCCATTAATAAAAAAATTTTTAACCGGACCACTTTGACATGGGAAAAAATGAATCAGGAACAAAAAACAGATATCCAGGAACAAAAACGCAAAAATCCAGAATACATGATGAAAAATTCCGGTTGGCAGGACACAGAAAAATCACCGGGGTGGAAGATATGGAAATACCTTTTTTAACTATTTGACAGGCTTTGACTCAGGTGAACGAAGAAGAGAAAAAACCAGCACAGGATCTTTGACTCCTTTTAAGGAGACAGGTCCAAGTGGATAAACCGGCCATAAACCTGCCACCATTTTTTGGGTTTCCTCACCAATAAGTATATCCCCGAGCTTGGCATGGTCTGACAATCGGGCAGCAATATTGGTCACCCTTCCTGTTGCAGTAAAAGTCATGCGCGTATGCAGAAGGCCTTTAAACCGGCTCATTCCAACAAGGGCGGACCCGGAATTAATACCGATATTCACATCAATAGCCCCAATTTCCGGATCCAGGGACAAATTAAAGGCCCTGTTTTGATCAACAATTTCAAAGGCTGCCTTTACTGCATTGATCGCATTGGTCTTTGCATCATGATCTTTAAATATAATCATAAGCGCATCACCTGCTGTTTCGTTGATATCTCCCTGGGACCTGTGAATGGGATCCACAAAACTGGAAAACATTTTTTCAATAATGGCATTGACTTGAGTTTCCGGCCACCTGGAACTTAAACTTGTATAACCTTCCAAATCCAAAAAAAGGATGGTCACCTCTTTTCTTTCTTTTTCCAAAGTCAATAATTCAGGATTCTTATCCACCATATGCCTCACCGACCCTGGGACAAAGGGAGTCAGATGGTTAAGTTTTCGGCTGATACGAATTTTATCCTGTGTGATCTCCCATTGACGTTTGGCATTTAGTATAATATTCCCCAGAATATCTGCAAAATCCCTTATCAGAAAAAAATCCCTTCTGGTATACCTGGTTAAGGGCTGTATCACTACACTGATGGTTGCCAAAACCCTGTCTTCCACAAAAACAGGCATAGCATATTCCGAACCCACGGCCACAAGAGAATTATCCATTCGCCGCACAGGTTCACTTTGAGACACTACCACTGCTTTTTTTTTCTGAATGGCTTTTTGTACTGCCGGGCGATTCCGCTTACAGGACTGACAGTTCACAGGCTGTTCATACAAGGCACATTGCAAGGGAGATGTGTAATTACCCGCTTCGGGATCCAAAAGCAGGATGCACACTTCCATGGCATTGGGAATAATTTTCCTTAGTTCTTCCCTGACTTTTTCAATGATCTCATTGACTTCCATCAAAGGGGCAGTTTTCCGGATCAAATTTTGCTGGGCATGAAACCGCTCTTTATAATATCTGTCCATTTTTTATTATCTGCTCCTTATATTCATATGTCCCATGCATGATAAATTAAAAAGGCCTGGGGACGGGTTATTCCCATCACCAGGCCAAAACATTCAGGTGGTATTAAATCTTAGAATTTCTAATTAATTCAAATTAGAAATTAATCTGCCATTTGGCACCGAAATAGTCAGTATTTCCACTATCGATTGTACCAACTTCAGGAATTACATATACGCCAGGAGCTATAGTTATAACAGCCTGTGCATAGTAAGAATATGCATCAATTGTAACGCCGGCAGGTGTGTCACCTTCAGCACTTGCATAACCAGCCTCAAGTTTGATCATATCATTAGCTTTGAAACCAGCAACAATAAGATAACCAAGGTTGCTATCGCCTGCGCCTCTGGTCCAAATCAATTGCTCAGCATTGTCACCAAAATAGATGTTACCACCAAGGGAAACCGGTCCAACATTCATGCTTGCGCCCAATGCAACTACATAAGCTGCTTCGCCTAAATCAGGACCTACGTCGTAACCACCAGCAATCTGGAGACTGGCAGCACCAAGGCTAAGTGAATATTTGGCTTCAATTGTCGGTACATCAATGTTACCGGCTGCAGGAGCTACTGCAGCAATCTGGAAACTACCAAATTTCAATCTTAACATTGGAGCACGACCACTGTAAACTCCACCATGATCGAGAAGGTCTGTATCAGAACCATAAACCTGGTTGGAGTAGAACATATTCAGGGGAGTATAAGTCTGGCCAACGAGAAATGATCCGCTGCCAAAATTCCATTCACCGTAAAGAAGACGAACATTAACGCCTGTACCATATTCAAAACGGCCGGACAGTTCATCACTTACTTTAACGTTAGCACCAATACGGGAGTTGCCTTGAAGAGCCTCAGTATATACTTTATCAGGAGCACCAGTATCAGTGATCCAAGTATTAACACGTGAGCTTCCATAAAAATTCCATTCTGCAGCTGAGGCTGTCATTGCAAAAGTTGCAACCATTGCCATCGCAACAGCAAGAACCATTAATTTTTTCATCTTTTTCTCCTTAAATGTTTTTTAACCATGAGGTTCACCACCTGAACCGCCTGAATACAAACGCTCCTTTTAAACGCAAATATTCAGATAAATACACTTTTTATGGGGTTTACCAGCTTTTGTCAACTTCTTTTTTTATTTTTTAATCTGCTATTTCATTTTATAAGAGATTATATTTGATGACTGAGCTTTTGTTTTAAGGAAAAATTTTGATTTACCCACCACAGAAGCGACAAGTTCATCTTGTCCATCCCCGTCAATATCTGCTATGGCAAAATCACTTATCCAGCCCTGAACAGATCTGGTTTTGCCCACGGGTGCAAGGGCAATACCGTTCCAGGACAAAATTTCTATATTTCCCTTTGTAAACCTTTTGTAACTGCCAAAGGCACCCCCGGCAAGCTCCTCATTTCTCAAAGCAAAAATTTCCGGTTTACCATCATTATCTATATCATAAAAAAGAAGGCGTGGATTCAAATAGGCCCGTTTCTGAAATGAAGTATCGGTCTCCTGTCTTTTAAGTAAAAAATAATGGGCTGTACCACCAAATTTTTTATTTCCTTCCCAGTCAATTTTTCCGGTATCACTGAACACATTCAAACGTCCATATTCATTGATTGATACATAGTCTGCTGCATTTTCAGAAATCACGGGCCCCTGTGCAAGAGAAAGGACAGATGCACTTCTGGGCACTCTGAGTTTTTCATCCTTCACATATCGGCTGCCCGCAACCTTCATGGTATAAATTTGACCTTTAAAAGGATGATCAGCAGGCTTCTGGCCAAGAAGGATTTTACCTTTTTCAGGGTCGTCAATGCTCCTGAAATAATAAGATTCATCATCTGTCAGCGTAGCATAAGTGCTCCCGTTATATTCCAGTACAAAGGACTTTAATCCTTCCCTATGGATATTCAGGCTGGTAACAAATATTTCCGGGTACCCGTTTTTATTTATATCGGCAATATCAAGAGATATGATTCTATGGCTGGAGCTGAATTTAAGCTTTTTGTCAAGCAAAAGCCTGTTATCCGCAAACTTATGGATTAGAACCTCATCATCCGTGGCTGCCACAACCTGGACAATACCATCGTTTGTCAGATCACCAACAGCCATTGCATTTATCTGGCCCTTAAACTTTAAATGCGTATGAAACCTGTCTTGAACAGTCTTCTGAAGATTTACAAACCCGCCATTAGCACTATTATCATCAGCCTGCCCACCTTGCAGTGCGCCTTTTTGCTTAGATCCTGCATACAGCTCATTTGCAATACTGCGGTTAAATATCTTTAAATTAATATCACCGCTAAAGGTATTGACCATGGGAATGACATCCCCCATGCTTTTGCTTTGCTCAAAAAATGTTAAAGTCGGTTTTTCCCCGGTCATGTCCACCATGCCGGCATCCAGGCTTACACTTTCCCCAAAATGTGTCAGACTTCCAAAAAGGACATAGTCAACCCCCATATTGGCACCAATAATTTTTGCATTGGCTTCATTAAGAGATACTTTTTTCCCAAGGGAGTCTCTTAATTTTATCAGAACATTGTCAATGGTTTCACGGTCCACCACATCCACTTTTCCTGGATCCGACAACCGGGAAAAAAGCATATTAAACAAACCATCCTGTAAAAAACCAAGATCCTGGGGAGAATTTATTGAAAAAGGAATCACCGCAACTTTTTTAGGCTGTGAACACAACCCCGGGGTGATGGTGACTATCGTAAAAAGTGACAGGGCAACAACTACCAACCCTGTCTTAATGATTTTATAGGGTTTTAACATGGGACTCCTTTATAGGATTATTACAACATCATATTTTTTTATTTTCGCAATTATATACATCATACTCGGCCATCAAACAACTCTTTTAAACAGCTTTTCCATTTGTTTGGCATCAAAAGAAATAATGGTAGGGCGGCCATGGGGGCAGTGGAAAGGATTTTCACACCTTTCCAGGTCTTCCAGCAATTGCACCATCTCCCTTTGCAGCATGGTCTTATTTGCCCGAATGGCTGTATGACAGGCCATGGAAATCAGGCAGGACTCCAGCCAATTAACTTTTGAAGACGGATTTTGGGTTTCCAGAAAACTTTCAATAATTTCCATGACAAGTGGTTTAATCTGCTTTTTTTCTATAAGTTGAGGAATAGATTTTACGATAAATGTAGTACCCCCAAAGGGTTCTATTTTAATGCCAAGCCCGGATAAATCTTTCAGGATGGAATTTAAAAGGTCAGCCTCTTTATGAGTTAGATCCAGGGTCTCGGGTACGAGCAGAGTCTGACTTTGAACAGACAGGGCCTGGTTACGTTTTTTCAAGGTCTCGTATACCACTCTTTCATGGGCTGCATGCTGATCCACCAGTATCAGGCTGTTATTTTTTTGAGCGACAATATAGGTACCCATGACTTGGCCCAATATGGTCAGACTGCTCAGGCTTTTTTTATTCTTTGAAATATCCGTGGAACCTGAGTTTGGCCACTGAAACCTTGCCTGCTCTATCCGTTCTGTGTCGGCCATGCCGGGCAGATGGCCATAGGACAGAAAGGCCACTTCTCTGTCAACTTTTTCATGGGTATATATATTTTTCTGAGAATCTTGTTTTTTTATCTCACCAGATTCTGCTGAAGGGCCTACCAAATCTTGCCCTGTATAGGCCGTCACATTTTTTTGCGCCCAAAAAAGTACATTGGCGACTGCAGTTGAAACAGCTTGATACACAGACTGGGGGTTTGAAAATTTTATTTCCCTTTTTGAAGGGTGGACATTCACATCCACATGATCAAACGGTATGTTGATACTGACTGCACCCAAGGGGAAGCGGCCTTTCATTAATCTGCCCCGGTATCCTTGAATAACTGCTGCTACAAGTCCCCGGTCATACACCAGTCTGTGATTTACAAACAGATAAATTCGATTTGAATAGCTCCTTGTCACGGCTGGATTGGAACAGGTTCCGGACACGGATACTAATTGTCCTTCATCCTTAAATGAATAAAGGTTACCAGATACGTCTTTTCCCAGCACTGCCAGGGATCTTTGAAAAAAATCCTGACCTGAAGGAAAGTTTTTCACAAGCCTTTTATTTAAAAATAATCTAAACCCAATACCAGGGTTTCCCAGAGCTATTCCGGATATCACATCGGCAATATGGCTGATCTCCGTGTTATCGGATTTTAAAAATTTCTTTCGGGCAGGGGTGTTAAAAAAAAGTTTTTTCACTTCCACCATGGTTCCCACTGGAGCCCCTATATCGGAAACCTTGAATAGTTTCCCTCCAGCTATTTCAATCTTTGTTCCAATATCAGACTCCCTTGTTCTTGTTACAAGTGTGAATTTTGATACGGATGCAATTGAAGGAAGCGCCTCTCCCCGAAATCCCATGGTTGATATGGAAAAAAGATCCTGGGTGGTAAATATTTTACTTGTGGCATATCTTTCAATGGATAAAAGTGCGTCATCTCTATAAAGGCCGCAGCCATTATCTGAAATCCGGATTAAAGATTTCCCTCCTTTTTCAATTTCCACACTTATACTTGTGGAACCTGCATCAAGGCTGTTTTCAACTAACTCTTTAACAACAAAGGACGGTCTTTGTACCACCTCTCCTGCTGCAATCTTATTGGATAAAATTTCAGGCAGAATTCTAATGGTCGACATTCTTTACAAACCTTAACAGGAACTGGGAATCCTTCGGGCTTAAATCAAATCGAAAACTTGCCTCATCAACTAACTTGGAAAGCTTTTCATCAGGCTTTGTTTTTTTCCTATCTGATATCCACTTAACAGCTTTTTTCAATTGCTGTGACTTTGGCTGTATTGTTGACATTCTTTATCTCCTTACATTAAAGATCAGGAAATGTTTTGGCCAATTGAATTGTCTTTTCAAAACCATACCCTGCCCTTAAAAGCGACAATTCATCAAAACTTTTCCCCATCATCTGGATACCTATGGGAAGCCCTTTGGAAGAAAAACCTGCCGGAACAGATATTCCGGGGATGCCTGCCATGTTTGCAGAAAGTGTAAAAATATCAGTCAAGTACATTGTTAAGGGATCATCCATATTTTCACCAATCTTAAAAGCAGGGGCCGGAGCCACAGGCGACAGGATAAAATCACATTCCCTAAAGGCTTTTGAAAAATCATCCACGATCAGAGTTCGAACCTGGGAAGCCCTTCCATAATATGCATCATAGTATCCCGCTGAAAGCGCATAAGTCCCGATCATGATTCTTCTTTGAACTTCCGGGCCAAAGCCTTTTGACCTGGTTTTTTTATACATATCAATAAGGTCATCAGATAGTTTTTCTCTGAAACCATATTTAACCCCGTCAAACCTTGCAAGATTTGAGCTGGCTTCACTTGGAGCAATAATATAATAGGCAGCAACAACATAATCCGTATGTGGAAGAGAAATTTCTTTTATTTTTACACCCAGATCTTTAAAAACCTCTTTAGCATTATTAAAGATATTTTCAACTTCAGGGTCAATGCCGTCAACACATAGATATTCTTTTGGAATTCCTGCTGTCATTCCTTTTAAGGAATCCTTTTCAAACTGATCAAAAGCTTTGGTGAAATCAGGTACATCAACCTTTGCACTGGTGGAATCCATTTCATCATTGCCTGATATGGTATTCAGCAAGATTGCTGCATCTTTAACATTCTTAGTGATGGGACCGATTTGATCAAGGGAAGATGCGTAGGAAACCAATCCAAACCGGGATACCCTGCCATAAGTGGGTTTAAGACCGACCACTCCACAATGGGAGGAGGGCTGGCGGATAGAACCACCCGTATCCGTCCCAAGGGCTGCACAGCAAAACCCAGCTGACACGGCTGCAGCTGACCCACCGCTGGAACCGCCTGGAACATGTGCTTTATTCCAGGGATTTGTGGTAATTTTATAGGAAGAATTTTCCGTTGAAGACCCCATCCCAAACTCGTCCAGATTAGTTTTGCCGATAATGACGGCACCATTTTCCTTTAATTTTTTCACAATTGTACCATCGTATTGTGGAATAAAATTATTAAGGATCTGCGATCCGCAGGTTGTTCTTATTCCATTGGTACACAAAAGATCCTTTAATGCAAGGGGCACACCCGTCAACGGTAAAATTTTGTCGGCGGCAATATCCTGGTCTGCTTTTTTGGCTTGTTCAAGAGCCATGGTTTTGTCTACAGTTATAAATGCATTGATTTCATCATCATATTTTTCAATTCGGTCAAGCAAAGCAGATGTCAGCTCAAAAGAAGAAATTTGGCGACTGGAAAGCAGTGTTGCGGCACTTTCAATTGTCAGTTCTTGGTATTCCATTCTATTTTTTCCTTATTTTCTCACACCAAAAAAATCATTTAACAACCATAGGAACAATATAAAAGTCTTCATCCCTTTGTGGTGCATTGGCAAGGGTTACACTGGGACCTGGAGATACTTTCACTTTATCCTCCCTTAAGACATTATTCATACTTGCAGCTCCGGAAGCAAGCTTGACCCCCTCTACATCTGCATCTTTGAGTTTATCAATATATCCAAGGATATTGCTCAGCTGTTCAGCCATTTTCTCTTTTTGCGACGTATCAACCTCTAAACGGGCAAGGTGAGCAATCTTTGCAACTTCATCCGTTGATATCTTCATTGTTTTCCCTCTTTATAATCCATTTTTATGATCTGGCCCTTGATTCCGGCTTTATTTAGTTTTTCTTTAATTTTTTCTGCTTCATCCCAGCTTGGAAATGAACCAGTTCTCACCCTGTACCATGTAACACCATCTTTTCCACCTTTTACCCGATAAGAAGTAAATCCTTTTTCATCAAGCAGTGCCATTTGAGAAACAGCATCTCTAAACTCTTTATAGGCTGCTATCTGAATTGTGTATTTTACTTGTGTTATGTTTTTCGAATCATCTTTTCCAATATCCGCCTTTGCCTTTTGGGTCATCTTTTTAAACGTTAATTTTTTCAGGCTTTTCTTTGTTGGATGGATATCCGGGGTAACAAGTGTTTCTTTTTCAAGCGTTTCTTTTTCAGGCATTTCTTTTTTAGGCATAATTTCCAGAGATTTTTTTTGGGAAAAAACATTTTCTTCCGGAACAGGTTTATCCAGAGCATCATAAAATTTCAGATCCATTTTTTTAGGACTGTCTTTTTTTGCTCCAAATTCATTAGCAATTATTTCAAGCCGCTTTTGAAATTTATGTGTATCAAAAGTCACAGGTGAAGAACCTCGCCCCACCATTATGCCCAATAAAAACATCCAGCCGGCAATAAATATGTAAATTAAATATTTTAAAATCTCTTTAAAAGATACCATTTTTACATTCTTTCAGGTGCATTAACCCCAAGAAGTGCCAATCCATTTCTTATGACTTTCTTTACTCCTAACACAAGGCTCAACCTGGCAAGAGTCTGTCTTCTGTTTTCAGTAATGACTTTGTGTTTGTTATAATAACCATGGAATGCTGATGCAAGAGTCATCAAATATGTAAAAATTATATGAGGATGAAGTGTTTGAGCACTTTTTTCCACATTGGCTTTAAAAGTATCCAATATTTTTATAAGATTAATTTCTTCCACAGTAGTCAGCAAATTCAGATTTTTACCTTTATTAAAATCAATACTCTGGATAATATTTTCCTGTTTTGCCTTTAAAAGAATCCCCGTGATTCTGGCATGGACATATTGGACATAATAGACTGGATTATTTGAATTTTTCTGTTTGGCAAGTTCCAGATCAAAATCAAGCCCGGAATCATAACTGCGGCTCAAAAACATAAACCTTGCAGCATCTTTACCTACTTCATCTACAATATCTTTTAATGTGACAAATTCACCAGCCCTTGTGGACATTTGAAATGGTTTGCCGCCTCTCAGCAGATTAACCAGCTGGACCAGTATCACTTCAAATTGACTGCTTTTCTTGCCCTGGGCAACAACAGAGGCATCAATTCTTTTGATATAACCATGGTGATCTGCTCCCCAGACATCTATAACCTTGTCAAACCCGCGATCATATTTTTCCATGTGATAGGCAATATCAGAAGCAAAATAAGTGGTAAGACCATTATTTCGAACCACTACCCTGTTTTTCTCATCACCAAAATCCTGTGTTCTAAACCAGAGAGCTCCGTCTTCTTTATAAATTAAATCTTTTGAAGTGAAGTCATCAATGGCTTTTTGAACCCTACCTGAATCGTAAAGGCTTTGCTCACTGAACCATTGATCAAACGTTACACCAAAACTTGACAGGTCTTCTTTTATACCTTTCAAAATTTTCTTTGCTGCAAATTTTGCGCATAGGGCAATGGCTTCTTTTTCATCGCCTTGAACAAACCCCTTCCCCTCTTTTTCTAAAATCTCACAGGCCAATTCTTTAATATAATCGCCCTTATAACAGTCATCGGGAAACTCAATTTCTTTACCTGATTTTTGCAGAAGCCTCAGCCAGACTGATGTTCCCAGAGTTCTAATCTGGCGCCCTGAATCATTAATATAGTATTCTTTTTGAACATCAAACCCGGCAAAGCCAAGAATATTTCCGACAGAATCTCCAACCGCAGCTCCTCTGCCATGCCCTACATGCAATGGGCCTGTCGGATTTGCACTGACAAATTCCACCTGTACTTTTTCATTCTTCCCCATATCAGAGGCGCCATATTTTTTATCCTGTTCAAGAATCCTGTCAACCACTGGATGCCATGCTTCTTTGGAAAGAAAAAAATTTATAAAGCCAGGGCCTGCTATCTCTACCTTTTCGATCAAACTTGCTGTTTCTTCCGAGGTTTTACCCAAGGTTTCTATTAATTGCACCATGGTTTGGGCAATTTTTCTGGGCGGCATTTTCTGAATGCCGGCTGAAACCATTGCAAAGTTTGTGGAAAAATCTCCATGGGATGAAATCCTGGGTTCCTCTATTTCCATTTCAGGAATTTGACTGGATGGCAGCACACCATTCTCAAACCCTTTTTGAGCAGCATCAAGTACAATTTTTCTAATTTTATGTTTCATTATCAGCTCTAGTTTTCGTGTTCAGAAGTATCTTCAGGTTTGAATTTGGGTGTATCATCTTCAGAGTCTATTTCTTTTATCTCGTCTTCACTGGTTTCCCCATCTTCCTCCAGTATCTTATCAATTTCGACATCTTCATCTTCCAACTGAAACTTTTCTTCTTTTGGAAACGCTTCGATATCATTATATTCAATGATGATTTTTTCTTCAGCCTTATTTTTAAAAAATTCGATCGTGTTCTCAAAAAGCTTATTACAAAGGTCTGTTGTGGGAAAAAAACTTCTCCTTCTCATAAATTCGGAAAAAGCTATGACACCTCCTGCAGAAGCCTTAATCATCTCTTCAAGGCCATATTCTTCCTCATGAAGCAACAAAACAACACCAGGATCCACTTCGCTGGACTCCAGAATTATTACCTTGCCGGCTTTCATATTTTTTTCAAATCTTATTTTCTGTCTCATTCATTATCTCCTGTAAAATTTGGGTTAACCTAAAACTTCTTAATATAGCTCAACCATTCTTCCTGTCAATGATAAGATGAATTTTACCCTTGATCCTGTATTTTGTCGCAAGTTAGGTATTGACCTGTTTTTAACAAAATGATATAAAATCGGGGTTTATTTCGGAGGAGTGGCCGAGTGGCTGAAGGCGGCGGTCTTGAAAACCGTTAAGTGTAAAGCTTCGTGGGTTCGAATCCTACCTCCTCCGCCATTTTACAAAAATGCGGAGAAATGGCCGAGTGGCTGAAGGCGCTCGCCTGCTAAGCGAGTAAGGGTGTTGTTACCCTTCTAGAGTTCGAATCTCTATTTCTCCGCCACCAACAACGATCTTGGGGATTAATTGCATATTAAATTGATTCCCATTTTTTATTCTGTGCTACCATATATGCTACCATTTTTTTTATTTTGAGCCTTTCTATTCTGTTTTAGAGGGATTATATTTTGAGTTCTTTCTATGAAATTTGCTGCATTAGTTTCAGCGTTTTGAAAACTTTTTATATAAGTATCTGTTGTAGTCGCTCTTTTATGCCGCATTTGTTTTTGAACATCAGCAAGAGACAATTCATTTCCAGCTACCATTAGTGATGCCACATAATGTCGAATAGCGTTAAAACCAAAAGATTCAACCCCTGCCCTTTCGCAAAGTTTCGGCATTATATTATCCATGGTATATTTTGAAAATCTGCCACCTGATTTATTCGGAAAAACATATGGAGAATGCTTATCTCTATTTTTATATAAGGTATCAAGGATTTCATACAAAATATTATTGATAAACAATTCATCAGCTTCCAGGGCACCTGTTTTCCTTTTTCGAGTCCATAATTTTATCGTTCTATTTTTGAAATTAATATCTTCCCATTTTAAACGCCTGATCTCAATTGCCCTTGCCCCAGTGTGATAAATACTTTGCAAGATATCATATTCTTCTCCATTTGCTGCCAACATTATCTTATTGACATCTTCCTGGGGAGGAACGTATTTTGAAAAAGATTCTTCTTTGTATCTTTCGATAGATGTCGCAGGATTTTCAGTGATATATTTTTTCTTGATAAGCCAATTAAAAAGGGTGTTGATTTCTCTCAAATCTCTATTTGCTGCCTTACCTGACACTTCATCAAACCGCCTGTCTAAATATTGTTCTATATCTAAAGGTTTAATTTCAGGAAAAATTTTATCTTCCCCCCATGATTCTATCAATGATTTAATGATAAATGTTTTTTGCCGGTAAGTATTTTTTTGTTGTCGTTTCTGACAATACAGGAGGTAATCAGTGGATGCCTGAGAGAAGCTTAAACGGATCTCCTGGGGATTGCTCAGTTTTATTTTTTCTTTCCGCTCCCATTCTTTTGCCGCTGTTTTTGTTATAAACCCTCTTTTGGTTGTTACAGGGAAACCGGACATCCTTACCCTGCCCGTCCATGTTTTTCGTTTTTTGTCCAGTATCGGCATAATCTCTTTTCTTTAAATAACCAATCACATCGTTGATATCAAACCTTGCACCCTTGGCAGTACACCCGTGACCGATATAGAAATGTGGATACTGCTTCCAGGTTTTTAGGATCATACTCTCTGAACATAACAATACTTTAGCAAGTCCTGTAATGTCAACAATATGTGCATGTGGTTCAATCAAACTTTAATCCTTTAAAAATGCTTCCCGATTCAGCTATGGTTAAACAGTTCCTTTTTGTTATAATTCATATAACTTGTACCTTTTCATTAAACCTAATATAAATGATTTAAATCTTTTAAAAATACTGGTAGCCTACCGGAGTATTTAATTTTTCAATTGAACAACTTTGGCCAAGGATCTTTTATATGGATGAATCTTTATTTCATGATCTTGAAGAAATTTTCACAGGAGAACGCTCACATGAGACATTCCTTGAATTCTATAATTTCACAACCAAGTCATTTAAATTAACTCCAGAATATGTAGCCATTATAAAGGATATAAAGTCCCTGACGTCCATGGACAAATCTGAATTAGAAAAAAGAATCAAAAATGCCAATTTTGACATTAAAAACTTCAATAATGCTGAAGAAGACAGTAAACATGAAGAATATTTCGACAAAGCATGGTCAGGTATAGACCTCAAAAGCGAAATTGATTTCCTAAAAAAAATGCCACTTGATAATTTATCTCCTGATGAAACAAACTTAGGTTCTATTTTTTTGCTTGGAAAAATCCTCGCTGTTGAATATGAAGCCAAGCTCAGTGGAGAAGAACTGTTGCTAAAGAATAAAGCGCTGGCTCAATTTTTGACAAACACCAGCATGGAGTTTAATCTCAAAAAACTAATTTCTTCTTCTGAATTCCTGGATATTTCAATAGACCTTATTTATAAGATACGTGATATAGGTGCCGATCATTCTTTATTCGAATCAAGCGAAACTCTACAAAACAATCAATTGCAAGATTTGATGCATAAAATTATTTCCAGCCGAGCCGTTAATAAAAGACACGCAAAAAGACAAAATAAATATGATTATGCTATTGATGATGCACAATATCTTTGGGGTGAACAAGGCGATACACGAAATATCAACGAGATGGTTACATATTTATTGTCCCAAAAAAAGTACAGCAGCCTCTCTGAAAGAAGTCTGCGGAAAAAAATTCACGATACGGCACAAAAATATGACAAAATTCCACGCCGTGGTAGACCCCGAAAAAAATAAATCATATCCGTAAAATTTATCCCTCCTCTGCCCGACCCAAATTTTTTAAACACTATTAATATTTTTAAAACCCTCCGATAGGGTATCAGCTCTTTTAACCCATTTTTTCCAACTTAATCTATTCGTATATGCGACTGAAACCATCATTATACGGAGGAAAAAATTGGAAAAAGCAAATCAGACAAAAAAAAGAGCCCCGCCACCACAAAAAACGAAGAATCGGCGTTTTTGAAAAAAAGTGCAAAACAATTTAAATCATAAAAGAAGAAGGAGGACAAAAAATGTCCACAAAATTTAAGAACGAAGAAGTAAAGCTTGGAATCGTAGAATCACTGGAGGATCTTACATTAACAGGTACAGATTTTATACACCTTGGTATTGATACCTCACCTGTAAAGGTTGTTGTAACTGGTAGTTTAGATGTCACCAGCCAAGAAGATCCAAAGAATATTGATGCCTGGTTGAAAAAGACGGCAACTCTAAAAGGCATCAAACCGGAGGAAAAAATAAAGTTGATTGAGGAGGGGTTGGCGATTTCCTATGGAATGATTGCTGATAACAATATGTTGCTCAATCTTACCGGAAAAACTATTGCGGAAAAAGCAATCATAATTGGTGAGTTTTGTATCAACCTTAAGAAACTGAGGAAGGGTAATACCGATGGAATTCTCTGGGGAGATTTTGCAGATAGCGCCATACCTTTAAGTATAAGGGTCAGGCAGAAGTATATGCTGATTGCTTCCCGTCCTGATTGCCATGAGTTTGTTTACCTTGGTGTTGATAAAATGGCGCTGCTTTGTTCCATTGCTAAAAAAATTAAAGGCAAAAATGCCATTAGATTGATGATGTTGAAATATAAAATTCCGTACGATAAAGGCAACAACCTTACCATGGACGAATTCAAACAACTTGTCACTGCTATGATAGAGTCTGAAAAGTTGATCAAGGAAGGTCTTAACCTTGATTTTGAACAGGTTAAGAATGCTTTAAAGGCTAAGGTTAAAATTGATACTGCCCTGAAAAAAAGATTAAAGGATGCCACCACCAGTGGAGGAAAACCCGCTGTTTTGCTGGAAAAAATTATTGATGGTGATGATGGTGGCTCAAGTGACCCAAGTCCGGAAGAACGCATTCAAGACTTCAATACTTTATCTGAAAGACTGATTAAGACAGTCTCGTGCGTGATAGAATCAGTCAGCCAGCCAGATTCAGATGACCTTACAGGTCAAGTAGATAAAGAAATCTTTGACGTCCTCATTCAAGAACTTGAAAAATTAGAAAATAAGCTTTCGGGTTCAGAAGAGGAATAATTTTAACTTATACGAAAACCCCTGTCTGACGGTCAGATGGGGGTTTTTAAATGGAGGTGTAAAATGGCTGAAGTTTCCCAAGCTTCCTTATATAGAAATGTATTAAAAATATATCATGAAAAATTTCCTGATGATCCCCCAAATGTACTTGTATCATTGGGTTATAATATGAAAGATTGGCTTTCTTTTCTCACGTCAGACAGGCACATGATTGGAAAAATTATTGGTGATTCAGGAGCTTATTCCTCCGCTCAGGGCACATCGAATATAACAGTGGAGGATGTAATCTTTTTTTTCGAGAGATATGGCAAGGCTTTGAATTGGTATGCTAATTTCGATTCCAATTTCAGCAAACATGGATTTGAAGACAATATTGCCAACCAGCTTAAAATGGAACGGGCAGGTTTATGCCCAGTACCAGTCATACACAATTTTTTTACCAGAGAGATTGAGTATTATGTTGCATCCGGCAAATATGATTGGTTGGCATTAGGATCAAGTCAAAGCACGAATTTTGATGATTTCCGGTTTGCTGTTCATAAAATCAAACGGCTAAATCCTGATATTAAAATTCACTGGTTTGGCGGCAGCAAGTACGAATGGATGATCAAAGTGCCGGTTGCTTCATGTGATACCACGTCCTGGGCAAGAACTGGACAATTTGGAAAAATTAATTTCCGGAACCACCAAACTGGGAAAAGCGACCTTATTTATGTTGGTGGCAGATTACGAAAGTTCAAAAAAGGGGAGCACCATTTTGTCACATACCCCTGGCGCAAAGACGTTGAAGACTACCTGTACCAGAACTTCAAGTTCACTTATCGGGATCTTCTTGGATACAACGACAAGATCAATATGCAAGTGGTGAATACACGATTCTTTGTTGAACTGGAAAAACGCATTAACCAGGAACGTATCCGAAGAGGGATACCATTAGAATAAAACGTCGAATCGGCGTTTTTCATGAAGGGGTCGGGCATAAATTGTCTGACCTCTTCTTACTTTAAATAAGGATTAAAACTATGAATCACAAGGCAATATCTTTCATCGAGGCAACATTAGAACAAATTAAAAAATAATAATTTAATCTATAAGGAGACCCCAAAATGTCAAAGTCAGAAAAAGTTCAATTAAACCTTTATGTCAGCAAGAAAGTCAGAACCCAATTGCACCTCATAGCTGCACAAAGAATATTTGAAAATCCTGAAAAACATCATTCAGCTGCCGGTGTCGGTGCCGAGTTTTTAACAGAATATCTGAATTCTTTGAAAGAAGACCAAAAGAGTTAACCCCATAATCGAAAATTAATCATGTTACAGGCACATACTATGAAAAAATCAATTACATATAAAAATTACAAAGCAACCAGCAAACCCTATCCAACAGCATCTATTGATGGATACAAAAAGTTGCTGGTTGCTGATAAAAATAATATTTACAATGGAAATACCGGTATCTATCTTGATAAAGAGATCCATTGGGGTGGTCAGAAGCTTTATTTCCCTCTACTTGATATTGACGGAGATCCCAATCTTAAAGGAACTGAAAAAATCCAGAGTGCCATTACAAATACCACACTTACATATCGAATTTTAAAAAATCTCAATGCGGCTGAATATTTCACAATAATTGCTACAGGCGGCGAGGGTTTCAGATTTATATCCAACAAGATTGTGAATAAACCCGCTTACCAGGCATTTGTCGACTTTATCAAGGCAGAGATGCCGCATATTAACGATACCGGACCAAGCGAGGATAAAGGTATGCCTCACCAGATCTTCGCGTATAAAGGGCATCACAATCATAGCAATAAAGATCTGGTAGACAGGCACTCAGTTGTTGTACCGGCAGAGATGTTTGAAAGCACATTCACAGTCAATGATTACCTCCATTTAACAAAGGGACGTCTTGATCCTGATGTGGTGATAGAATTCATGGATCAATTTTTGAAATTTGAACCTGTCATTGACCTTACATCCCTTAATGGTTTGGGCGACAAATTAATTCAATATCAAAAGGTATTAGGGGAAATCAAAATCAAACCTTTTAACTATTTGAAGTTTCGAAGAGATCTTGATAACCCCATAGCTCTTCAAGCCATGCATAAAATGCTAATAGAGCAGAATATCCATTGTGTTATTGCAAAACGTGGCCATACAAAAGCAATCTCATTTGAAGGATTAAAATGCCCTGTTTGCAAAAGTACAACCGGTAATGCAGTCGCCTATCCCCCTTTTTATAATCTTAAATGTTTCAACACAGATTGTGCAGCCTACAGAGATAAAGATAATAAAGGATTGCCTCTTTACAAATGGACAAATATTAAAGGATACCAGGATCATCAAACTCAGAAACCGGTATCGCCTATCATACAGCTGCCATCACAGTTTGAAACCATAGAAGATGCCCGAAAAATAATTCATGCCGAACTTAAAACCAAAGATAATAGTATTATTGTATTAACACCAGGTGTTGGGAAATCTCGTGCGGGACTTGAATATCTTGTCAATGATATGGTCGGTAAAAAAGTGATATACAGCTGCTTCAACAAAGATCTTCAAAAAGAAGCGTATGAGCAAATCTGTGAATTATGCCCTGACCATGATCGTTTCTCTCTTATTGAATCAAGGGAAACCTTGTGCCCTAAAAAAGATGAATTAAAAGAAATCACAACAAAGGGTTTTTCCCCAGCAGAAATTCTATGCAGCGGCTGCGAATACAGAAAGACCACCTGCGCTTATTACGGTCAATTTGAAAATATGAACCATGATGTCTATTTCGTGACTCACCACATGCTTCAGTATTCTGAAAAACGCTTCGAAAACCTTGACCTCATTATAATGGATGAAAATTTAAAGTCCGGACTGCTTTTAGAAGATACCTGCTCTGAACGACAGATGCGGACCCTTTCAATAATATTAACAGATCTTGATTATTTATTGATAACCACACTTTTTGACCTGGGGCATAAAATAGGTGATCAAATTTTAAAAGAGAATGCCTACCCCATGATTATCAACGGCAGAAAACTTGTCGGTACTGACCAAACAGAAGATTCCCTGATCGAACTTTTGGCGAAGTATTCTGAACGTGATGAACAGCAGATAAAAAAACAAATTGAAAATATAATTACAGCCATCGACCAAATCTCTGACACCAAGCTTTATTATAAAGGTGTTGATCTTAAAGCGGTTAACTGGATCAAAGGACTACAGGACAATGATAGCTATTCATACCTTCTTATCACCGCAAAAGGCGATCTTTTATTCAATTATAAATGCATTTCATCCTTAGGGTTTCGGGATGCGCCCCTGAAGGTTCTGGACGGCACCGGCAATGGTAAGGTGGCTAATGCACTCACCCGCAGGAATATAAAAACCGTCAATGCCGATGTTGAATGGAAAAGCAACAGGATTCATATTATTGTCAACACCTCCCGCCCAACCGTCAGAAGAAGTAAGGATAAAGATTTTAAAAGACTTCTTACTGAAATGATCAATGAAACGACCGCCACAAAAATCATGGTCTATACTTATCAATTCATTGAAAAAAGAGTGCTTGATATCTGCAGCCAGATTGACAACAGCAGAACATACATGGGGTATCATTTCTTTGGTCCCAGAGGAATAAATACCTTCAAGGAATGTGATGCTGTATTTGTTATTGGTTTACCTATCGCAAATATTAATAGTGCCGGGCAGGACGCTTTCATTTTATTTCCTGACAAAAAAGATGAAGACATCCGCGATAATTGGGTTGAAATCAATATGGAGTGGGAATTAAACCAGGGTATTCATCGCATACGCCCTGTTAATAAAGATTCTGTGGATATTATTGTTGCAGCAAAGTTCTGGCCACAGCTCTTACCGGCACCCAATAAACAAATCGATAAGTCACAGTCAAAAAACAAAGAAACTGCAGCAATAGCAGCACTTGAACCATTTGTCAGAGAATTCGGGTTTTTAAATCAGGATATAGGTTTTATGGCCAATGTATTTGTAAAGGTCAAGGCATCTGTAGCAAAAGAATTTCAAAGAAAAATACTTTGTGTTTTAAGAGCTAATAATCTTGATAAAGTAAATGACGTTACCAGCCCATTGTGTTTTTGGGAGAAAGATAATTCTTACAAAGATATATACAAAGAAAATGACCCTAAAATGAATAAGGGACAATTAAATTCTTATAAGTTAAAACAAAGGTCAATTTCTGTATTATATAATATATTATACAATAATTTACCTTGTACTAAAAATAACCTTCCAGCAAGAATATCCAAATGCCTGGACCAATCTCTTTGTAACCGTGGCTATGTGTCACCAATAATTTTCTCCAATAACAAACAATATGCTGATGTACTAAAGCACTTTAAGGAGAAGTACAAACACTTTCAGAACTTTAGCATAAAGTTGCCACACGCCTGGGGTAACGCTGTTAATGGTGTTGGTCTAAAAGATCAGGTTTTAGATTTCTACAAGCAGATAAATTCATTTGAGATCTTCAGAACTATTAATCTTAAGTCCTATTTGCACAAAGATTCTGTGGATGAAACTATAGATCCCATACCTGATAAATTTATTGTTATTTATATTCCTGAAGGTTCCGGTGACTTGATTTATATTGGTGCCGGTACTTTTGTTTTTCCGATTTCTTTGAAATATGACTCTGCTTGGTTTGAGGAATTGCTTGCTAAAGTGTTTTTAGGTGACAGGAAGATAATCACAAATAATGGAAAAGCTCTGGCCAGAAAAATTATTGAATTTGGTGCAGCTTATGAAAAAGTTAAAATTATTGATGTTGTATTAAATGAAAAAATTATCAGGAATGGCGAAGTTCCTTTAAATTCAATAACACAACAATCTATCTTTAAGCAGTACGGGTTTATAGATGCTCCTGATCTGCTGCTGACTGTGTCCCAAATTTATAAGGTTTGGATAAAACAGAAAGCTTTGAAAAAAAGGTTGGGGTTGGGAAATATTTTTGAACTTGAATCAAGGTTGATCTGGGTAACAGCAAGAATAGAAATGACCGGCATGGAGATCGATGTGGTTTCAATGTTGGCATATCAAGAGGCACTTTTAAAACAGGGTTCTACTGGAAAAGAGTACAAGGATATTGAAAGATATATTAATCTTGCTGATGGTGGTGATTACAGGGTTCGTGATGAAATTCAACAGGTCGCCACAAAAACAGGCAGATTTGACAGAGAGCTGCATCGGGTTAAAAATTCAGGTCCCATGAGATCATTTTTTATAGCACCGGCAGGATATAAACTTATAAGTGCAGACTACTCTGCGTTTGAGGTCAGAATTATTGCTGGGTTGGCTGACGAACAGAACTTAATTGATATTTTTGAAAGTGGGAAAGATATTTATGAAGAAGTTGCCAGGGTTATTTTCAATGGTTTTTCTTTGAAACCTTCTGAATTAAGAGCAATTGCAAAAATAATTGTCGTTGGTATTAATAATGGGATGACGCAATATTCAATTCATGAAATTCTTATTAAAAATGGATTAATAGTTTCTTTACAAGATGTTCAGGGTTTCGTTAATACTTATATGGGATCTTTTCCGGACCTGTTTAAATGGCGTGATAAAACGGTTAGGGAATCCAGGAACAATGGATATGTTACCACAAGAATGGGTAGGAGAATGGTCGTTACAAATTCAACTACAGATAACAGTATCATAAACTTTCCTGTCCAGGGAACGGGGTCTGATGGATTTAAATTTGCTTTGTTAATGCTCGATGCAAAATTAAGGGATATGGATGCCAGAATTGTGCATATTCTTCATGATGAAATAATTGTTGAAGCAAACGAGGAAATTGCTGACAAGGTGGAAGGGATTGTAAGAGATTGTATGGAAGGTGCTTTTGTTGAGATGAAGTTGGGCGTATCAATGTTGGTTGAACCAGATATAAAATGTGCCTGGGGATGAATTGTATACTTGTCAAATAATTAGGCTGATTGAATATCACATTTGCTTATTCGAAAATTTTGTTAAAAATTGCTGTCATATTTTTTATAAATTAAAAAGGTTGAGTGAAAAAAATCCGTGAATAGTAAATTTGATTATCCTATAAAGTTGAATCATTGTGAGGTGGTCTGAATTAAATTAGGCACGATGTATATATTCATTAATTGATTCATCCCTAACAACTTCGTATTTTTTGAACGCTATTCTTGATTTAAAAACACTCACTTCCGTTTTGTATGAACATAAATACTTAGCGACTTGTTCAAGCTTAAGATTGGATCTATGGCCAAGAATGATCTCTTTTAATTCCATATTCCCCTTAAAATCAGTGAAGTAAAATCCTGAAGAATCTCTCTCTTTTAGTTGCACTATAATTCTTACTTCATCTTCATATTCCCAACCTTTATACTTCCAACACAATAATTTTTTAACGATTTCTATTGTTAGTCCTCCATACTTTTTATTCATATCGATTTCTGGTTTTAACTTTTCTGTGGAATAATGTATTTTTTCAATATGCTTATCTTCGATGTCAAATCCTAAGCAAATTCCTTTGTGCTTATCTCCATAATGCCCCCACAACATAGGATAATTCCATCCTCTGGAAAAACAAATAACCCCTGAAAATTCTCTTTGTGTCTTTCTTCCAGCGTTAAACGCACTGCGAAAATCTTTATCTGACAAATCAATACCAGATAGCTCAAAAGGGTCATTTAAATCATCCCACAATGAAATTTTTATTCTTTCATTAATAATATTGGATAAAGCAAATTGTTCAGCTGTAAAATAATATACTCTCATAAATAGTTTTGGTAACCTTATTTGTTGCTATCAAAATTGTTAAAGCAATTGAAACTGGTTCTGACTGGTTTGTTATTGGGTTGTCTTTGGTAAAATGTATTTTTTTAGTTCTTCGAGTTTTTCATGTTTTAGGTGATTGAACATTTGCAACATTTTCTCATCAAAATTGTCAGATGTAAAAGAATCGATAGGTAGTTCGCCGTTAAGTAAATCTTTAAACATGCCTATCTCACCTTCTAATTCACCAACATTATTTTCTGTTATTTCGACATCGTCTCGAATATAAGATTTATCCTTTTCTGAAATCAACTCATTGGAAAACCATAATTTTAGGCGATCGTCAAAAAAGTCTAAGTAGATAAAATAAAACCCATCGTTTCTATACTTTGAATCATCAAACAACTCCCTGTCATATTTGAGCCATTTTTTATAAGGTTCCACCCAAAAATCTTTATCAAACTCCCAGCCTACGCATTTAAGTAAATTTTCATAAGGAATTGGTAGATTTTTACTACGTTGAGGGTAGTTGTCTTTGTCACATTTGTCTATGTCCGTCCGGCTTTTGTAATCACTAATTGCTCTGGTAATGCCTGCAATGAATGCTTGAGTAAACCTGTTTCTTTTCTTTTCTTTTTCAAGTTTGTGATTAATCCATATTATATAGCCAAAAAGAAGAAAAAGAAGAGTCACCAATAGAATATTCATTTGTGCCTCATAATCGGTTATTGTGCAGATCTGGATATCATATGATTTGGAATTATATCCGATCTGCAACGATAAAAAAATGTTCTGTAAATCACTAACAATGTTTCAAATTTATGTAAAGATATATTCAACTATATTTGACCAAGCATAATCAAATGAATCAAAATTTCATTTCGGTTTATTGGAGATCAAGAACATTATTGTTCATATCTGGGGAATGTTTTTTAAATTTGGATGAATATATATTAATTAGTTGAATCTAAAGGGTTGGATAAAACTTGTTTTGCATTATCTTTTCTCAATTTTTGATATTGCTTTTGAATGTTTTGATACTCAAGTATTGATATTTTTTTGTCTTCCATTCCGATTTGGATTAACTGAGCTGTTTCTGGAAAACTATTCCGTATTTTTGTTACAAGCACATATTTTTCAGCATTTATTTCGATTTCCTCTAACGCCTTTGTAAGACCAAAAGCTCCTCCAAAAATCACAACTGTTATAATGATCGGAAGTCTTATACGGTTTGTGAACTTTTCATCTTCCATAACCCAAAAATAAGTTCCAGCGCTTAAAACAATAGATATTGCTAAACCCCAAACAGCTTCGTCCAGATCACCAAAAAACAAATTAAAAATACATCCTAAAAAAAATAGCAGGGCTAAAAAGTACATTTTTTACTTCATCTCCTAATATATTTTACAAACTGGTTTTATAATCAATTTAAAAAAACATACATTGCAATTACGATGATTAACACCCAAATTGCTTTTACTAAGCCATTTAATGATTTTGTAGATGACTGCGCTACTTTTAACAATTCTTCGTGTAATCTTTTTTCTGGGGTTGATTCTTCTTGATATAAATTTTCAACTTCCTCCTCATCTCCATCATCATATTGGGACTCTGAAATTAAGTAATGACGACCAATTTTTGAAGTTACATTTGCCCAAGCAAGAAAGCATGGGTTAGCGTCAATAATAATTATGTCTTGTGGGTAAGAAGGCTCTCTTAATGCATCATCCACTTCATATGTAAATGAGAGCAATTTAGCAACTACATTAAGAGTGGAATTAGTATCTGCTCTAAGCGCGGAAATTAAGGACAATAATTGTTCTTTTGGGGCAGTTAAATCCAAAAACATATCATCCTCCTCTGGTTTAAAATTAGTACGGAATGCCAAACCGTAATATAATCCTGGAGGAACTCTTTCAACATCCTCAGAAGTATCTTCCTTGGTAGGCTTTCCAACTTTTATAGAAACTATTATATTGCCTGGTGATCTTTCTATAGAAAATATATTATCTTCTCCCTCCTCGATAGCGAAATATAATCGATCCCCAATT
>Ga0209045_1000226_pt1 | contig 71028 bp, 46 predicted proteins | sample SaaInlLV_10m_DNA_4_FD_184664 | JGI IMG/M metagenome (GOLD analysis project Ga0209045, IMG submission 184664) | Marine microbial communities from expanding oxygen minimum zones in the Saanich Inlet - Saanich Inlet SI072_LV_200m_DNA (SPAdes) (version 2) | ecosystem: Environmental > Aquatic >...
CCCGGCTTGCGGAGCCGATGAGCCGTTCCGTTCTTGAGGGGCAGGTGGACAGTTGCATAGCAGTGCGTGGCAAGGACGTGGCGATTATGCCGAGCTCGGCATAAGCGCCATTCGTTTGCCACACACCTTCTCATGAGCGGAGTCGAGATTCATCGTGTTCAGGAGTACTTGGGGCACGAGCGCATCGAGACGAGCATGATCTATCTCCACGTCATCCGCGAGATGTGCACGCCAGCGACCAGCCCGTTGGACCTGCTGCTCCGCGGCACGTTGCCTGGTCTAACGAACCGGGAAGCCGCTGCAGGGCGTGCTGAACCCGCAGGTGGAGTCGCTCCCCCGGTGAAGTCTGCAGGGCCAGCTCCTGCAAACTCCGCGGCTCCTCCGCGGCCGCCGGAGGCGCGTCCCGGGGCCCCCGAGGCCCCGCCGTTGGTCCAGGCTTCCCGCTCTGCAGCTCCGCCGTCGAGTGACGACCCCCAGCCAGCGCCCGGGCCAAGGGACATCGACGATGCTGACCGTCCCGAGGCGACGGCAGAGCAGACACTGGCTTTCCAGCCCTCCTCGACCCCAACCACGGGACAAACCGCCCCGGACACTGGGGCCTCCGTGGACGCCGGCCCCAACGAGGAGAATGGCGACGACGAACCCACGCCGCCAGCCCGAGCCTCCCCTGACGCGATGCCGGAGCGACGCGCGCAGCGGACGCCGAAGCGGGAATCACACCGGCAGGCCTGGCGGAAGCGCGGTGCCCACACCCACAGCAAGCGTGCCCGTGCATCCCCGACTGGGCATCGGCATTGGTCACTTCGCCGGATGGCACCGCCTCCCACATTGGCCTCAGACGCGAGCAACGTAGGAGGAACCGCTGTGCTTCAACTGACCTTATCTTGCATCCTGGGGCCATCCGCCGTACAAGAGAAGCAGGGGGCATCGTCCCCGGTCTCCAGGCCTCATCTGTCCGGTTTGGGCCACCGCTTCGCTGTCACCCACTCGGCTCGGTATGCGGCCAGCGCCCTCTCCAGCTCAGCCTTGGCGACCGCAAGCTCCAGGAGTACGGGGGCACTGTCAGCGGGGACCAATCTGCAGGCAGTGGCATACCGCTCACGGGCAGAACGGACCTCCGAGGCGCCTTTGGGGGCTGCGGCGGAAGGGAGTTTCACCAACGCAGTCGGTCCCGACTCCGGCAGAAAAAATGCCTTGTTACTCTCGACCCTCTCGGCGTCGCCATGGCTGAACAGACGCGCTCCCCGCAGCCCCCAATGCTCGCCAACCCAGTCGCCACAGACCACCTGCACGCAACGCCCATGGTCCTCGGGAACAAGCTCGACCACAACCGTGCTGCCCGCCCCCCGCACCGTCACGGTGGCCACATTGTTCAGGAAACGGTCAAGAAACGTCCCGGACGTCAGGTGGGCACGGCGATTATGGAACAGCCACGGGCCATCCTCGGGAACGAAACGCTGCGACGCCTTGTCCGGCAAAGCCACCGTATTGGCCGCCGTGGTGACCGCTCGTTGGCGTTGCCAAAAGCCGCGGTCGCTGTAGTCATGCGGCTGGCAGACGAGTTGCCAAACGATCGACTCTACGGTCTCGCCAGGGGGCGGGGTGTAGTGCATGGACACGCCGAAACGGTCCCGGCAGTTCAGCAGGCCTGCAAAACGTACGCGCGTCCAGCCCCCTGCCTGGTCACGGAACAGCGCCTCGGCGACGATCCGGTCTTCCGAGCGTTCCCGTATCCCGGCGAACTCGCAGCGGCCATAGAGCGTCGGCGTGGGCACGGCCTTCGTCTGTCCGGTGGGCGTGACCTGCGGACAGAGAAACGTCCAGGGGCTCCAGTTGGCTGAAAAGTAGGGGCGTTCTTTGTGGCCTGTGACGCCGAAGAAGCTGTCGCCCCAGGTGCGCTTAACGGGAGGGAATCCTGTTGCTGGGTCGATGCGCTGCGTCACCCGGGCTCCGAACGCGCCGAAGCGGAGCGTCCACGTATGCTCCTCCCAGCCTTTGCGTGGGCCGGCGTCAAGGATGCGGACGGTATGCGATTCTCCGGCCCGGAACTGGCCGCTTCCGTAGGAACCGCCGGGTTCGGCAAGAGCTCGGGACGACGGTAATGCGAATGCCAACACGAAAGCGACGGCTGCAAGCAAGGCAGGGAGTTGCCCCCGGGAGGCGAAGCCCTGGCGCCCTGACACCGCGTACTGTGGCCGGGCGGCTGTCATTTCGGCGTACCTTTCTGCTGCACATCGGCGACCAGGACCGCGAGACGTGCGTTCCAGATTGCCCTGTCGAGTTCTGCGCTCTTCTTCTTCAGAGCCGCGCCAGACCGGTCACAGGCCCCAATGGTAAGTTCGGTGCCGCGGACCTCTGCCAGAAGTTCCCGTGTCTCCGTCAACGTCTCCCCGAGTCGGGAGACGAACGCATGTTTGCCTCCCATGCGCGCACGTGCGGAATCCGCCACGGAGCTTGCCTTCCGGACGACCTCATCCACTTGGCTCAACCCGTCCGCGAGCTTCTCACCGAACGTCAGATTATGCCGGCCTCGGCCACTGAAAACGGTAAAACCAGCGGCGGTTGGGACCTCGACAGATCGCCCATCAAGGGCTCCATAGATACGAGCTATCTCCTCCGCGGTAATCTCTCTTCCCCGCACTTTCTCACCGGGCGCAGCGAACACCAGATGGCCCCAGGCCGGGATGCCCTTCTGTCGTTTACTTCCTCTGAACGTCCAGGCGCTGAACTCATCCCCTGCCCCCAGCCGGAATCGGCAGGGGTTGAATCCACAGACACTGCCGGGAGTTGGATCAATGCCGAACGACGCACAGTCTACGCGGATCTCAACCGTCCAGGATACCGAACCCCGCGCGCTCCTGCCCTCCCAGTCCGCAAGCATGTACCAGGCCTTGTCCGCCCACCATCCATACCCTTCGTCGTACGTCTTCTGCCACATCCGCTGCCCGATGCAGTCGATGACCAGCTGAATGCTGCGGGTGCCATCATGGCGTGGGTCGAAATAGACCTCGATGCAGTCGTTCCAAAACGGCTGAAGCGCAGGGCTTGCCTTGAGCTTCTTCATCTCGGCCTCATAGAAGGTTGCCCCAATGAACAGATTTGCGCCATCGCAGAGCACGGTGAATTCAGACCGTTGTGAGGCGAAATCCCCTACCCGGTCGCCCAGGAAGTTCCGCAGCGTATCAATCCGGTCACGCCCGCGCCAGACCGGTTCCGTCAGCGTCCCGTCTATCACCGGGGCTTCCGCCGCATCGATCCGTTCGACAGCGTACACGAGACAGCGCTCAGATTCGGCCATCCCAAGCTGCGGAAGCACGGCCAATGTGAGCGAGAAGAAGAGGCATCGGTACGTCATTCGGCTACCTCCCGCACCGGCAGAAGAACGGTTGCGCTCGCACCTGTGCTGACGTCGGTGACCGTGATCTGCCACATCCCTGAGGGATCATTGTGTGCGACCCGCAGAGGCATCACGAGAGTCCCATCCCTGGGAACACGTACAACGCGTTTGAAGGGGAAGAAGTCCTCCTCTTGTCCCGGGGGCCGTGCAGTGATCCGCAGAACATGTCCCGCAGGGGCTTCGCCATCGGTTTGGATCCGGACCTTCAGACGAGCAAGTCCCCCAGGTGCAACGGAATCCCTATCCAGGCCCGCGGCCAGGCCCGCCACCCGATAGGGAAGCAATGCGTACGCCCGGTGTCCGCCGCGGGGGATGTCCTCCTTCAGTGTGTCGGCCTCTCCCATGTACTTGGAGGCGCGAATGTCGTACAGATGGTATCTGCCCGGCAACGCGACCTCAAACGGTCTCCTGTCCCCCGTGTCGTCCCCACAGCCGAGATCCTCCACCCCAAGAAGCCAGCCATCACCATTGCGGAACGGGCTGAATTCCAGCCCCGGAGTCTCCTTCCCACGGCTCGTCCCTCTGAAAGACGGTTCGAGGCCGGCACGCTTCGCGGCCGTGGCGATGACGGCATGCCAGGCTTCCCAGTCAGCCCCCCCACTCCCGCGAATGGTGTCATAGCTGCTGAACGATGCGTTGAGCAGGATGGCGTATCCCTTGCCGGCCTCCTCGGCGAAAATCGCAGACGCGGGTGGGGCGCTCTCCGTCGCCCCCTCGGCTGGCTGGAGTTGGCCGAATGCCACCGCTCCATCAGCAGCCAGACGCGGATCGCAGAGCGTCAGACCAAAATTCAGATCTGCCCCTGCTCCCAATGCCGTCCCAATCAGCACGCCTTTCGCCCGCAACCGTGACTCTTTGCGGTTGTGCTTGACCCCAAACAAGGCGTCCAACGCCCCCGCCTTCCGTAGGGAACCATTGGGGAACCGAGTTGCGGGTCGCGTGTCCGCAATAACCACGCCGCCACCGTCCACATACGCCTGCACGGCGGCGATCTCCGCAGCGCTCAAGCTGTTGCAGCCCGGAAGGAGCAGCATGCGAGTACCATGGGTTGCGAGCCAGCCACCGATGAGTTCGCCATCTGTGATGGTGTGGGGGTTAAGCCCGGCGTCTTCCATGGCGTGTTGGAACGCTCCGAAGCTGTTCGCTTTGGATGTGAGTGGTTCGCCTTTCGCCTCAAGCTGATCACAGATGCCGCTCGTGCGGCTGTAGAGAATGGCGACGGGATCAAACACCCTCTCCGCCTGCGTGAAGAGCTCACCAATGCCGTCCATGACCTCTTCGGCGACTTCGCATTGGTACAGGGCATGTGCGTCGCTGAGCGTAATGTCCTCGGCCAGTCCCACACTGAAGCTCCAGTAGTAGAATCCCGTTCCCCCGGCAAAAAGCACATCCCAGATCTGGCTTCGTCGACCGGTCATACGTTCCGGCTTGTCTCCGTAGGACCCAAGGCACGCGCCGTAATCACCAGCTCGGCGGGACGCACCGCGCGAGACCGCCACCTTCACGGCAACATCGCGATAATAGGGAGCGATGTAATCGAGGCGTCCGAACAGGTCAGCCATCGTGTTCCTGTAGTATGAGGCGTCGGACCCCACGTGTGCTTCCGGATGGACCGAACGGACGGCCTCCTGAACGAGGCCCATCGTGTCCACCCAATGCTCTTCCAGGAAACGTTGCGCATCAATCCATGGTCCCGTGATGCCTTTGTCGTACCAGGCCTTGACGCTCTTCTGATGAATACGCCCCCAGGAATGCATGCGACCGAACCCGGACGTCTTCATTCCCCAGGCGGCAGCCGTCTCCCACAGCCCCCCGTACTCTTTCTCCAACCAACGGTGGAAGGCGATCGTGGTATAGGGCCCCAGAGGCAACTGGGGACTGGGCGACGAGTCATCGCTGAGGTTGTAGCCACGCAAACCGAAAGGTCTGTACATGCGCGTCATAGTCTGGTGCATCTCGACCAATTGCTCGCGGACCGATGGATCCTCCCAGTCCGTGATGCGGTCATCGGTATGGCTGTCCGAAGCACCCGTTACGCGGTATGAGAACGGATGGAACTGCAAGTCACACCAGGCCAGGCTTTCAGCGATCATCGGGTTCCCACCGGTATAGGGCCGGTTGGCCAGGAAGCCAAGACGGCGCAGGTACTCGGCCCGGGCGGCCTCCTCAGGATTCGTGGCGGAAACGCATGTCATGACTGGGTGGAAACCGCCGCGAGACGCCCGGGTGTGCGGGCTGGTGATCGTCAGGAAACTGCGGGAGAGCGTGCGGTCGCCCGGATCCACCAGATCCGCGTGGATATTCCAGATCTGGCCGTCGAGCCCAGCCGATTCAAAGCTGAAGGGGACGGCTTCCCCGGAAGCGACAGGCTGTCGCACACGCCCCACCTCACGCCAGTGTCGGTCCCACAGGCTCAAGACCAGCCTCGTACCAACGGGAACAGCAGGTACAGCCGCAACTCCCGACAGGGGAGTCCCACGCGGAACACCTTCCGGTTTGGCGCCCTCCAAAACGCAAGGTTTGACCCCACGCTCGACGATCGTGAAGCCACTGCCCCAGTCCACCACTGCCCCATCCTCGCGCAGCAACCAGACATCGACGAAACGACGGCCGGCATCGGTCAACGAGAGGGCGGAGAGTGGAACGCGTTGCGCACCCGGTGCAACAGAACACGCCTGTACCCCCTGTTCGGACACCACCCCCCACGTGTCGCGAACCTGCCAACGGATCTTCCCGGAAAACGACGTCTTTCCTGACAGCAGAACGGCCGGTTCGCCCCCCGGTATCACCTCCGTGATCTGCCCCATCTGCGGAATCCGCACAGCGCGCATGATGGCCTTTGCAGTGTGGCTGTAGTAGTAGTCTGTCTCGACCCACATGTCGCGGCGTTGGCTGATGTGCGGCAGGAGCGTCCGCCCAACCCGACCAGCTCGGCTCCAGTGGGTCCCCGTGCTGATCCACACCATCCGTCCCTTGCCAAAGGGAGAGATGGTCGTGCCGTAGGAGTCGAAAGGCTCAACCACGGCCGATCGGGGCAGCGATTTGGTGTTCCAGTAGTTCATGATCGGGAGATCCAGGACGTCCGCGCTCTTCCATTGGCGGAGCCCATCGTAGGGAATCCCGTCGAAAACACGTTTGCCCTTCTCGAGCGGTTTCAGTTCCAGGAACTTCGGGGTCAGTGTCGGGGAACGATCAAAGTCATCAACCATGACGAAACCCGCTCCCTCCGACACGCGCTTGAGAATCTCGTACTGCAGTTCAGGAGGCATGCTCTTCGTCTTGAAGCGACTCATGACAAAGCAGTCGATCCGTGCCCGGCTGTTGAGCAGGTGCAGGAACCGGTCCCGATCTTTCGCATCGTTGCCCCAGAAGTGAAGAACATCCATGGGGAACCGCCGGGCGAGCTCATGGACCGTATCAACGCCGCCGTAGTTGGTGATGAACATCACGGTCGGGCTGGGCCAGCTCGGCGTCTCGGCAAAGGTGATCGTGTGCGGGAAGACGGCCTCGACCCAGCGAAGTCCGCCGGCCAAGACGGGACCGCCTTTGTCAGATGCCGGCCTATCGTAACCCACGGGCAGGGAAGTGGCGCCGAATGCCGCGGCAACGTCCACCACCAGGCAACACAGCAGGGACCGGACCAGAATACGGACACAGGGTCGGTGAAGCGGACTCTCACACATGGGCCGGGTTCCTCCATGGAGTTAGGCTGTCCTGCAAGGTTCATGTACTATAGTCGCTGCCGAACGCCAACGACCACTGCCTCAACAGAGCGGCGACTTGCGGGAGCGGTCTTGCGGCCCGCGGAAGAAAAGGACCGCTTACGGTGTGCGCGGCTCGGTTCGGGGACGCCGCTGCCCGTCCGAGCGCGACTTGCGCATTCGCGTCAAGCTAAGCCGTGAATTCCCGCTGCAGAAGAACACCATGCTCTTCGGTGGCGGTTTCGCGACGTCCGCAGAAGCAACTTGTGTGCCCGTGGCTGTAGCGGCTTCCGGACTTCACCACCCGCTACGCTTGAGACACGGAGTTACCATGTAGAAAGAGAAGAGTCAGTCCCCCTATCTGAGGTCATGTTGTGGAATGCGTTCAACGGCGCTTCCAGCAATAAGCCCAAACCAGGAGAACGTGATGCACATCAGGATTGTGTGCCTTTGCCTGGCGCTCGCCCTGCCCATCATCGACACGGCTGAGCCGCCAACCTTCACCCCCGTCCACAGCGAGAGTTTTGACTACCCGGCCGGCCCCCTGCCCTCCGCGCTCGGGGCCTGGCAACGTGTTGTGAACACAGACACTGCTGTAGAGATCGCCAGACCGAAGCACAGTGGCGGAGCCCTCCGAATCATCGACGACCACAGCGCCGCAGCCGACGCAACCTGCCGCTTGCGCCTTCCTCTGGCCACCCAGCCCGGCCAACTCCGAGTCTCGGTCAGGATGATGATGACCAAAGGAACCTGCGGTGCCGTTGCGCAAGACATGGGACTCCACCTCTTCGGCGGAGGGGTTCTGCTGGACGTCTTCTTCTCCCGCGGAGAACTCAAGACCTGGCAGGGGACAGGCTGGGCTTCTCTGGAACCGCCGGTCAAGTGGCAGGACGGCCGATGGTATGGACTCCAGATCACCGTCAACCCCGCGATGGGCATGGCGGACCTGAGCGTTGACGGAGTGCCGCGGAAAGCCGTCTCCCTCCGCCGGAAGGCCGACCGGATCGACCAATTCGAGATCACGTCACAGCGCTTCGCCCGGGGTGAGTTCTGGGTCGACGACCTGAAGATCGAGCACGCCCTCCCTCCCGAGCTGCTTGCCCAGCCAAGCGAGGCCTGGCAGGCAACCGATGACAACCTGCGCCAGGAGCGTTGGCTTGCCGACCGCGGCAGCACCTCCGAGCAAGGGACACTCGCGGTCACAGGCAACGCCCTCGCCTCGATGCGACGACGTATTCTCCTGGATCCGGACCGACTTCCGTACTTGACGCTCGGCATCGAGTCGACGGGAACTGTGCAGTACACGGTCTACCTGAAGAGCGAGGATGATTCTCTTCAGCCAGTACTGTTGCTGACCGGAACAGGAAGCCGGACCGGCCAACCCTTCAACCTCGCCGCCCGAACCGGATGGTCAGAACGGACCTTCGCGGACATCCTGGTGTCCGGACGCGGAAGCGGCATGTTGCGGATTCCGCAGCTCCATCTGGATCAGGAGGACGTCTTACCCGATCCCTATGATCGGGACCACACTTACGCATTCAAGACGCCTCCGTTACACGCCAAGCCCGGCATTGGCCCACTGAAGCTCCTGGCCAAGGGCCCTGCCGGTCACCACCCGGTCACATTCGGCGTGCCCTTCCCCGCCGGAGGACTGAATCTCCCCTGCCGGCTTGAGCTATCGACCGAAGCCGGCGAAAGACTCCCCTTACAGACACAAGCTCTGGCAATCTGGGAAGGCGGAACGGTGCGTTGGGCCCTTCTGGACTCAGCTGTCACACTGCCCGAAAGTGGGACCGCTGAGCTGACGCTCACCCCACTGACGTCCGCCCCACGCCCTGATCGAGTCATGGCGTCAATCGAGGAGCAACCAATCACGATTCAGAGCAGTCTCGGGGAATGTCGCGTTCCCGGACAGAGATTCAGTCCTTTGGAGGGACTTCCCGCTCCCTTCACTGGGGTTTGGGATCTCCATGCACGCTTTGGCGAGAGGAACTACCGGGCCTCGCTCGGGACGTACAGGGCCCGCAGCGAGACGAGCGAAACGCTCCGCACCACCATCCTCGTGGAAGGCACACTGTCCGACGGCAACAAAGCCCCCCTTCAATATGAGCTTCGCCTCACGTTCTTCCGCCTGTTCCCGCGCATCCTCATCGAGCCGACCTTCACCCTCGCCTGTGATCAGTCTGAGGTACAACTCGAGCAGGTGAGCCTCAGATTGGGCGCTGACCACAGAGCCGGAGCACTGGTCTTCGGGGGTGACAGAGAACACGAGATCGCGTGGGACGGGATCAGCCAGGTGGAACTCGTCCAGGACCAGATCAAGCACTACGCTGTTCAACAGGACGACGCGTTGATTGCTGAAGGGAAGCGTGCGAAGGGATGGCTCCACTGCAACGGCTACACCCTCGCCAACCGCCGTTTCTGGCAGCAGTTCAGCAAAGCGGTCCGTCTGGACGCCGACGCGATCACGGTCGATCTGTGGGCCCCCGAGGGCGGAACACGCCGATTCGGCAACGGAGCCGCGAAGACGCATGCACTTGTGCTGGATTTCTCGGGCGCCGCCCCCGCAGACCAAGCGGCTGCTTTCGAAACCCCGGTCATACTGGACCCCGGCTCGGACTGGTACGCCACATCGCGGGGACTGGGTGAGATGCCCGTTCCATCGTCCGAGACTGCCAGGATGGATGCCCTCTACGAACAGGCATGCCAACGTCGTCTAACAGAACGCGAACGACGCTGGAAAAGCTCCTATGGCATGGTCAACTTTGGGGACATCGGGCACATCAACAGCGAAATCGACGCGCACGTCGCGCTCTTCCTGCAATGGGGGCGCACCGGAGACCGGAAGTGGCTGGACTTCGCACTGGACTGGGCCCTGCACAGCCAGGATATCGATGTCTGCCACCACAGTGCGAATCCGCGACAAGTCGGTATTCACCACTCGCACTACCCCTCGGACCACAACAATGGCGGCCTGACGCTGACCCACACCTGGATCCGCGGACAGCTCTTCCGCTACTACCTGACCGGAGACCGGCGCTCCCTGATGGCTGCCGAAAAGGCCGGGCGCGCCTACGCGGTGAACATGCTGGCCACCGGTCAGGCCTTCGACGCGGGGCGCCTGGGAGGCGGCATCGGCTCCCGGGCCTACGGCCGCGCCTGCTGGGCCCTCGCCGAACTCTACCAGACAAACAGGAACCCGCGCCACCTCAAGACGATGCGGCAGCTCCTGAGTTACCTTGCGGCAAGCCTGCGCGAAGATGGCGCCGTCCCCGCCAGCCACGACGGCGCCGGCGAGTGGAACAAAAGGGATGAATGCCCGCACATGGCCGCGATCTGTGCGGTCGGCATGGCTCGCTACGCCGAACTCAGCGGGGATACCAGTCTGCAGTCCGAGCTGGAACGGATTGCTCGCTGGCAGATCAGCCGTGGTGGCATGCCCGAGAAGCTCGGTATCATGTACCACAACTACCCCGGCGGCGAGACCATTCACTTCATCGACGCCTGTTCAGATATGCTCGAGGCGTGGGCCTATCTTTACGACGCAACAGGCGATCCGCTCTACCGCAGCATCGCCGAAAGTGTGTACGACAATATGATCGAGATGGCCCCCCGCTGGGTCAACGACTGGACCATGGGAGCCCGGAACGTGCTGTTTTACCTCGGCCGGCGGCAACGCTGGCCCCCGTGGTCTGTCCAGTCCCTGAGCAAGACGGAGAACGCAACGAGATGGCTGCAGCGTTGCCAGAACACGGATGGCGGCTTTTCCATCACGCAGGGATTGCCTTCCGAAATGGACTCGACGTTCCGGGCCGTCGATGCTCTGGCAGCACTCGGAGCGCGACCGAAGAACGCGCAAGCGTGTATTGCCTGGACACGATCATGTCGCAACGACGACGGTGGCTACGCAGGTGAACCAGATTGGCACTCCAACGTTGCCTGGACTCATATGGCGCTGGATGTGCTGGGCAAACTTGGCGAGAAGCCGCCCAAGCCTGCGGACACCGCAGCGTGGCTGGCAAGGACGATCAACGAGGACGGAGGAAGTGGAGCGTCCCCCGTAACAGGTCGAATCCCGTATCATCCAGGTTGGCCCTCTTCTACCGAGTACACGGCCTATCGAATCAAAGCCCTGGCCTCACTTGAGCGTCCCCAGATCCGCTCAGAGGACGCCTTGCGTTTCTTCCTCCAACGCCAGGTGGCCGGCACAGGTTTCGGTCACCGTGGACGCCCGGCATGCCCAGCCTACACATCTGAGGGACTCGAGGCACTCTCTGTGCTCGGGAATGAGATCAGTGACCGAGAGACATGCCTCAGTTGGTTGCTGGGCCTTCAGAAGGGGGACGGAGGCTACGGCTGGCCAGGCGGCGACCGGGGTACATTGCGCCATACGTTCCACGTACTGCGGTCACTCCAGACACTCGTCCATGGGCTTGATCCCGAAAGCGCGCGCAAGACCGCCGGCTTCGTGCTCAAATGTCAAGCGCGAGATGGAGGGTTCGGATATCGTCCGGGCCATCCCCCAACGGTCACGGGCACCTGGTACGCCGTGCATATCAACGCACTCCTGGTGTGGTGACACGCAAATCCGTTGCCATATGTTGCGGCTATTTTGGTGTCAGAGGCCAAGGTGCTCAGGGGAGGTGAGTTGCCGGAAATGAGCCACCCGCTTGGCCTTCTCGTAACGGGCGATGCGGCGGTCGGCCTCGGTCAAGCGGCGGGGGTCGAGCTTACGGGCTTCACGACACAGACTGATCGCCACATCGAGCTTCCCCTTCCTGGCCAGAGCCCGAGCCTGGCGAATGAGGGCGTCTGCCCAGATTTGACTCACATTGCGCTGCCCGGCTTTGACGGCTTCAAGTCGCTTGCGCACCTCGGGCGCCGTGCGACTCGCAGTGAGAAGAAGCGCTTCAGCCTTGGCAAGCATCCGCCCCGCCTCCTGGAAATGAGTACGCTCCCGAGCCTTCCTCGCGCTGACGGTATACTGTTCCGCAGCAAGCAGCAGTTCGGCTCGACGCGTGTCTTCTGTAAAGCCTGTTTCCTGCCCCTGGATGGCCGCCGGAGCCGCATCCAGACCAACGGGTCCTCCCCCTTTCCCGGAGGCCACCCCATTGCCGTGACACTCCAGGCCAAATCCCATAGCCAACGTCACAGTCCACCCAATCGCGGCAGCCCACAATGTCCCCGTGGAAGATGACTTCATCATGGCATGTCCCTCCTGCTGGTGTAGTCTATAGCACGTACATTCTCTGCCCCTCCGCCCACGTCTTGACAGTAACAGAAAATCGTCGAAACGTCAAATTTCGCCGGTTGGTCAGCCTCGGGCGTGGAGGCCGCTTCACATTCTGACATGACTGGCAAGACTCCTGCAAAACCACCTTCCCACCCGGTCACGGATGGGACAAAGAACAGGAACACAAACATGCGATGGCGCACACAGATACTGGTCGCCGGACTTGGGGCCTGGAGCTTAGGACTGGCCACGCTCGCAGCTGACTGGCCGACTTGGCGTCTCGACACGGGGCGAACGGCCAGCAGTCCTGCGCCCCTGCCCGCAGAACTGCACCTGCAGTGGCGCCGCGAGCTCGGTCCCTTCGCGCCGGCATGGCCTCTGGAGTCCCGCCTGCAATTCGATCCCTGCTACGAACCCGTTGCCGCCGGACAGCTGTTGTTCGTCGGCTCGCCGGCCGACGGGAGCGTGTCTGCATTCGACACCCGGACCGGAGCCCTGCGCTGGCGGGTCTACACGGAAGGGCCTGTCCGTTTTGCCCCCGTAGCCTGGGAAAGTAGCCTCTACGTCGCCTCCGACGATGGCCGTGTCTACTGCCTCGATGCCGCTTCTGGAAAACAGCGGTGGGCATTCCGAGCCGCCCCCGAACAACGTCCTGACCTTCGACACCTGGGCAACAATCACCTCATCTCGGCTTGGCCGGTGCGCGGTGGTCCTGTGATCAGCGACGGAATCCTCTACTGTGGCTCAGGTGTATGGTCCAACATGGGCACATTCGTCTATGCCCTGGATGCGCGGACGGGGAAGACGCTGTGGTGCAACAACCGCCTTAACTACTTGACCAACATCCGCACCGATCACAACCGCATAGCCGACAGCACGGTCGCTCCCCAAGGCTATCTGGTCCTGTCCGGAGGAAAACTGATCGTCCCGAACGGCCGCTCGATGCCTGTGGGCCTGAACCCGGAGAACGGCGACCTGCTCTACGCAATCCAGGGCTATCGGAACGGACACTGTCGCGTCACCGCACACGGCAAACACATTTACGTCGGTCCGAATGCCGTCCTGGACATCGAGACCGGCAGAGAAATGGGAGAACGCTGGCACGAAGGCCATCCGGAAACGCCCAAGGAGTACAGCAAGCGAATCGATCTCTTCGAGGCCCCGCATGTCCCCTACAAGTTCGTGCCGGGCTGCGATGCCTGGTCCGTACTGGGCAAAGGCACGGCCTATGGTGCCTCAGCCGGCGTGTTCTACGCCCACAATGTGGCAGGAGCCACCCGCACGACTTACGAGCGGAGAAACGGCCTCAAACCAGGTAAATGGGACGTGCCCGAGCTCTGGAAACTACCCACATCCCAAGCGCAGGCCAAGCCCGCCAGTCGCCTCATGATCCGGGCAGGGAACAGGCTCTACGGCCATGTAGGCCAAACGGTGGTCGGGGTCGACCTGCCCCAGGAGGACGCCTCCGCCAAACTGGCCTGGGAGAGGGTGATCACAGGGGCCCCCGCAACGATGCTGGCAGCCGACGAACGGCTCTTCGTGGTGACCCAGGAAGGTGACATTCTCTGCTTCGGAGCAGAAGCCCCCGCCTCTCCTACCCAACACGCCCGCACTCAGGCGCCGTTGAGAGGCGGGAAGGACACGTGGAGCCAACAGGCAACCGAACTCCTCAAGCACGCCCGCACACAGAGCGGCTACTGCCTTGTCCTGGGGCTCGACCAGGGACAGCTCGTGGAAGAACTGCTGAAGCAGTCTAAGCTCAAGATCATCGCCGTCGATCCGGACAAGAAACGGGTCGACCGGTTCCGGGACCGACTGGCAACCATGGGCGTCTACAGGAAGCGGGTCGAGGCCTTGGCGGGGGACCTGACCAGCCTTCGTCTCCCGCCCTACATCGCCAGCATCATCGCGTCGGAGTCTGCAACGGCCGTGCAGCTTGCCGACCGCATCCCAGCGACCCAGATGGTCACCTGGCTGCGTCCCTATGGGGGGATCGTCTGCCTGCAAGCGAATGCCGTCGAGCGCGATCGGCTCGCCGGATGGCTGGGCAAGGGCGAACTCGAGAATGTCCAGACGTCCGGAGCGGGCGACTGGCTGACATTGCGGCGCGTTGGAGCCCTGCCCGGAAGCTCGCACTGGACTCACGAGTGCGCGAGCGCTGCCCGTACCTACTTCTCGCCGGACAAGCGCGTTAAGGCGCCCTTGGGGATCCTGTGGTATGGCGATGGCCCAGACCATGGATTCAAGAAGCGGAAGGACTACCATGCCGGGGTCAAGCCACAGGTTGTGAACGGAGTCGTGGTCGCGTTCGAGGACCGCTCAAAGCACCTGCGAGCCTACGATGTCTACACCGGACGTCTGCTCTGGGAAACACCCGCTGATCAGTTCACCCGCTTTGCCTCGATGCCCGATGGTATCTATGCCGCACAGGCAGACGCCGTGCTCGTCTATGACCCGGTCTCAGGGCGCGAACTGCGCAAGCTGCCCTATGGCTCGACAGGGCAGGACGGCAAGCCCCTGGCCGTAGCCGATATCCGAGTAGGGAAGAACGTCGTCGTCGTGGCAGGCGCGTTCGAGAAGGTACGCAACATCCCGAAGGGCCTCTACAACAGCGATGTACTCGTCGGTCTGGATCGGCGGACCGGGAAACAGCTCTGGTCTCTTCGGGCCACCGACCGCTTCAACCATCACGGCCTGGCCGTTGGGGGCGATCGTGTCTTCATAGTGGACTCCCCATCTGCGGACAAAGCAGCTGCGGCACAGCGCAGAGGGAATCCTCCCGAAACGCTGGATTCCACCGTGCTGGCCCTCGATGCCCGAACCGGCAAGCCCACCTGGAAACGCGTCTTCGCAAACCCGTTCCTCTCCTACCACGACAGCTCTTACCCACAAGGCAGCATCCAGTCTCTCGATGACGCCCTGTTCTACTCCGCCGCGTGTGACGTGCTCATCGTCTACAAGGACCGACGCTACCGTGGGGTCAACGCAGGCACCGGGGAACCCATGTGGGAGATCCCCAGAGGGGCGGGACAACCGATCATGATCAGAGGCGAGACGTTCTACAACCAGGGAGGCGGCCTGTTCGATGTCCGGACCGGCGAGGCGCTGAATTCCAGTGCACGGGTCCGTGGAGGAAATGGCTGCAACCATGCTGTGGCCGGAGAACACCTCATCTTCCGGCGAACCTTCACGGCCGCGTTCTTTGATGTCCACGACGGGAAAGCCTACTACATGCGAAACGCCCGTTCCGGGTGCACAAACAGCCTCATCGCTGCAGATGGTGTGCTGTCATCCCCATGCTTTTCGGTCGGTTGCGTGTGCAACCACCCTCTCGAGACCTCCTTCTGCCTCGTTCACATGCCCGGAATCGAGACCTGGGCAGGCACGGAGCCTCTGGAGGAGCCCCTCCCTCTCGGCGAACGCGACCCCGCCAAATGGCGGAAGTGAAAACGACCGCGCACGACCACCGGAAGCGGGGGCAGCAATGACAGTGTGGGAGGCGCCTCTGTGCGGCGACTGTTCCGCTTGTCGGCCCTCCGATCGCCAAGAGAAGATGCCGCCCGGGGGGCCGTGCGGCGTACGCAACAAAGTGGGCGGCGCCCCCAACGCGGTGTTGCGGTCAGCATTTCCGTGCTCAGAAACGGTGTGGTTGCACGAGTGTCCCGCCCCCACACCGACCACGTTTTCACGCTTTCACAGAATGAAAACTGAACAGCCCTGCTCCCCTATCCCTATGCTCACTGCTTCCCGCGCCGCAAGAGGACCCTCCCGGCAAGATCACCTGGTTGCGTCGAGATCATCCAGGAGAGCGCCTTTTCAGGAACGAAAGACTCGCGCACAAAGCCGAAACTGTCAGCCAGACGTACCTCCCACTCGAGACGGTCATCGTGCACGCGGAATACACGGTACATATTGGGCCATTCGACGAACGCAGCGTTCTGGATGCAGGTGATTCCTCCGGCAACGTCAACCGAGTTCCAGTGCGTGTGCCCATTCAGGGAGGCAATGACATTGGGGGACGCTTCGAGGATCCCGAAGATGCGATTGTCCCGGGACGTCCGGAGTTTGTACCCACACGACGAGACGCCTCCCCGGTTGCTGAACACGTAATGCCAGACAATGATCGTGGGCGTTGTCGTGTCCGCAGCCAATGTCTCCCGTAACCATTCGATCTGTTCCGGCTTGATCCCAATGCCGCGAGTCTTGGCCCGGTCGTAGGTTTCAGTGAACCCACCGTCCAGCGTACGCCAGTAGGAGGCGTCCAACACAATGAAACGCAAAGGCAGACGCTCCAACACATAGCTCGTCTTCCCCCCCGGGAACATGGATGGCAGCAACTCGAGCTGATCAGCCCGAGACGAGGCGTGGTAGGCGTCGTGGTTCCCGACACAGCCGAAGACGGGGAGACCTGACGTCTTGAGGACATCGGCCAACTGGGCGAACTGCGGTCGCGTGGCGCCATCGACCATGTCCCCTGCGATAATCGCGAAGGCAACATCACTCTCCCGCAGGCTCGTGAACGTCCGGCTCAACTCACTCGTTCCCGGGCCACTGAGTTTGTGGTTCATCCATGTAGACCGGCCCTGCCCCACGTGGGTATCCGAGAATAGCGCGTAGCTGTAGCGGGGTTCCTCGGGCAGGTCCATCGACGCCGTGATCGTGAGCGAACGGAACAGCCCTCCGGGGCGAAAATGCGGTCCGGCGATGGTGAGATAGTGCCGGCCGGCCGGCAACAACCATGTGCTCAGCGCAATCTGCTTCGGCGGGACAGCCCCGGCGATATCGGGGGCCGGGTTGGTCATCTTGCCGCCGGTGCTCTCCCATGGCGGAGCCCCGACCATCGGTGCAGCCAGGAGAGTCGTATCACAGAGCACGTAGGCACGCAAACCAGGCCGGAGATCGTCGCCGTGTTCCAAGGCCAGCGTCCCGGTAACGGACAGCGGTTTGGCCGCATTGATGGCGAACGTCAGGACGCCGTCGGCGTCAAGCGCCGCATGAGGCGTATCGGGCCTGCTGATGGACACGCGTCTGAGGTCCGGCGCAAGGGCTCCGCACCGAGCATCCAGAATCGCCGTTTCCCCGGGGGCCAGTGTGGTGACACGATCGTCCGCAGCCAGCCTCAACGTCTCCTCCACCATCGGCCAGGTCTCGATTGGGGGGTCAGGCAGTTCTGTGGTCCGCAGAATCACGTCATCGAACCAACTTGTCCCTCTGGTCGTCATGGCGAGCATGACATCTCGGTCCGCGCCCTTCCACTGCTTGCGACGGATGTGGCCAATCAGCTTCACCCACTTCCCTTTGACGCCCCCGCCAGTGCGGGAGACGGTGAAGCGGCTCTTCTCCCCGGCAGCGGACACATAGAGAGAAACGGCACCATCACTGCCGGCCCACACCCACGCGGAGAACTCATAGTCCTGCTCTGTGTCAATGACCCCGTCAAGCTTGAAATAGGCGCCACCGGTCGGACTGTCTTTCGGATCCACGCGAAGGCTCAGCACACCGGTGCGCGCATGAGCAGTATCGGCGACGTAGCCGGCACGGTACGTGTGGAACTCCGGAATGCCCCCCTCAAAGCCCTCCTGGATTGTGGGCGGAGCGGCAGCCAACACGACCGGCAACAGGACAAGGGCAAACAGAGCTAATGGACACATGCGGAAGACTCCAATACTCTCCTGAGACAAGGGCCCGGTTACGGAGAGCCGGTTCCTCCAGGAGGGCACAAGAACGTTGGAGGCGCCGCATCTCCGTATGCGGCCGGCTTTTCGTTCTGTTCGGACCGGGACTCGTTGGGTCCCGGGACATCGCTATGAAGCGACTGACAACTGACAACTCCCAGCACTCAATCACCGAAGCGGAATGCGTAGAGTTTGGCGTCCGCGCCAACGATACGCAGGTGAACACGGCGGCCAATCAGATCCGCAAGGGATCCCTGAGCGGTCCACTTCACCGGAGCCGACACGCTGTTCCCGCGGATCGGGACGGCTTCCTGGAAAGAGAACCCCGGGATCGGCTGTTCGTCTTCATCCAGGACCGCGACCTCAAGCGTGCCGCCCGCGCCGGCATCGACGTTGACGGTCAACGTGGCCCCGGTAACCTCGACCAAGTGGGTAACTATCCCACCACCCTCGCGGTCAAAGACCTGCGCAACGAAGCCGTCCTTCCGGCATCTCAGCCGGCCGATGCCCACGGGGCGGTCTACCGTCTCGAACGAATTCGCGGGGTGCAGTGGTGCGCCGTGGATGTGCTCATAGCCGCGGTAGTACATTGAGAATTCGTCGCCCTGATCAATGATCCCAGCAGCCATGTAGATACTGCCTGCGTCAAAACTGCCGGCACAGCCCGGTGAGAGGAACGGTTCGGGATGGATAGTGTAGCCGATGCCGTCACGGCTGGATGCCAGGTGCACATCAACCATACCGGTATCATGGTGGAAGAAACTGACGAACAGGAAGTACGCATCCGGGGCGAAGGGATATTTCATGGCAGCCGTGTTGTAGTAGTCGGTGCCCGTTTCGTAGGGCTGCCAAAGCTCATCAGGTGGAGTCAAGATGCATTCCGGCGGCGGGAAGCGGAAGAAATCACGGCTCTCACTTCTACCCACCGCACGATGAAAACGGGGATCTTCCACCACGGTTCGGCCATCACGATAGACCATACCGGCATTCCAGCGCACATGAGCAACATAGCGCTCCCGTTGATCGTCCCAGTACGCCACGTTGGTTGTGTCAGTGTACCAGGGGAGAATCGGCTCCCTCGTCTGTCGCCAGTGAACACCATCCCCGGACTCAGCACCATAGATGGCATGGTAGATGGACCGCGACGATTCCGTTTCCCCTGGAAGCAGATGCGGTAGCCGATTGCCCCCGCCGTAGATCATCTTCAGCCGAGACTCAGGTGCGGCATTGGGATCGAGGAAGACGGTTCCCCCAAGACGCCCCGTCAAGACGATATTCGTCCGTTGACGGTCGCCGAAACCAAGCACGTCGAGTTCCGGCTTGACCCAGTGCACACCGTCAGGCGACGTGGCGTAGCAGAGAATGTAGCGCGTGCAGCTGAGGAGATCGTTTCGGGTCTTCTCGTCAAGGTCGCCGGCGGCAAGCTGCCCGACCGACGCATCCTGATCCTCATACTTGAGCATGTACCAAAGGTGACAGCTGCCGTCGTCATCCTGGAGAACACTCATGCCCGGGTCGCCACCCCAGCGATTCACCTCCCAGGGATGCTCCGGAACGATCACAGGCTCCGAATCGCGCTGTGGGACCTGTATCGCCACTCGGACTCGATGTTTGTGCAAGATCGGTGCATCATCGAACAGGAGACAGGTCGTGTGCTTTGATTTGCCGTTGTGCTGCTTCATTGGGTGCCTCCGAATGATGCGGAACTTAGTAACCCTTCAAGGTGGGAGGGGCCGTTTCGACGCGTCCCACGGCTGTGGGACTTGCTCAAGGCCCTGAGCCTAGCCGAAAGGGCTGCCACGCCCCGATCTTTGTCTCCAGACCAAGAACCAGGCAATCGGCGGATGGCACCGCCTCCCACGTTGACGCAGCCGCCTCGCAGGAGCGAAGTGCTTAAGTTCCGCCTCATTCGGGTGCCTCCTCCTTTTTCCCTGAATCCGATCACCCTCCAGGAGTGGCTACCCGGGCCGCACGCCCCTGGAGGGTCGATGTCCACAGCGACCGGTGTCCCGTTGGCGGGCAGGGCGGCGGCCAGGAACACGTCTCGTCTGGCTCACCCGTCGGTCTCCTCACCAAAGAGCCTCCGCACGTAGGTCGCCGGGGCACCAATCTCTTCGCAAAACGTACGGATCTCGGCTGAATACCGTGCTATCAGATCGGGCCGCGTCCCGGCGAGATTCTCTGTCTGTCCGGGATCGTTGACGACGTCAAACAAGGCCATCGGCAACACACCGGCCTCGCCTCCTTCTGCCCTGTACGCTCCAATCGGGTCCGTACTTGTGTCGACCAAACGCCTGTAGCCATCGTCTGAATCCTCGACCCGGCCAAGTTCACCGGCCCCGACGAACTCGCTCGACTGAAGCCCATGCCAGTAGAGCGGTTGATCCGGTTGGTGCCACAGGTGGAAAGCGTAACGGCCGTCGTTCACCACGTGGTACCGGCCGAAAAAACCGGAATGGGCACACTCTCGCACACCTTCCGTTTCGCCGCGCAGCAACGGCAGCAACGATGCCCCATGCATCGGCTCAGCAGGAGTGACGCCGGATGCATCGAACAGGGTGGGGACGATATCCACATTCTGAACCAAGGCGGCTTCACGCCGGGGAGTAACGCCCGGGCAGTAAACCATCATGGGGATATGCCCCACGCACTCGTACTGGTACGACCCCAGCTTACCGGTCCAGCCATGGTCCCCGGTGTAGGTCCCATGGTCGGTCGTCACGATGACCATGGTGTCGTCCAAAACACCCAGCTCGTCCAACTCGTCCATGAATCGCCCGAAACACGCATCGACGTGGGTGATGTTGCCTGCGTAAAGAGCCTGGATAAAGGCAACTTCTTCGGCTGCGTAGTTCCCCTCCCAACGGGCGTAAGCGGGTGTGATCAGTCGATCCCCGTTGTAGTCGGGTGCGTAAGCTTCAGCGTACCCCGGCGGAGGGTCAAACGGCTCGTGCGGGGGGAAAGAGTCGATCTGGAGATGGAATCCGCTGCGGTGTGTGTGGTTGCGATTCACCCAATCGCCCGCCGTAGCAAACGTTCGCGCCGCCGGCCAATCTTCCTCGTCTTTCATCTCAAAGTGCTTGTACTTGCAGTAATAGTCACGGTAGACGCGACTGATCCGGTTGGGGTTGCTGCACTGAAAATCGATATCCAGTCCTTCCGCAGGATCACTGTAGACCTTGTCACCCTCGATGCCCCGGATAAACTGCCACGAGTCGTAGCGCCAATGGTAATTGCCGGAGCCATCCCGGAAGAGGTGGTAGTGATCAGTCACGAGGCCTGTGGTGATGCCGGCAGCGCTGAGTTGCTCGGCCACTGGCTTGTCCGACTCCTCAAGTGGCCCCCAACCACGGAAAGGGAACTCATAGTTCCCGGTCACAAAATCCCGACGGGCAGGCATGCAGGGAAAGCTCGCAACGAACGCGTTGTCAAAGACGACCGATCGCTCAGCGAAGCGATCGAGATTCGGGGTCTGAACCCAGTCAGAACCGTAGCATCCCAAGTAGGACCGCTTGAGCGTATCCATGATGACGTGAACGGTGTTCATGCAAGCTCCCGGTCGAGCTTCTTCAGGTCAAGAGGATAGACGCCCCACTCATCCCGGCACTGCTTCATCTGTAGGACATTTTCACGCCTTGCGCCTACAGCGAGGGAATGGCTCGATCCCATAATCAACCCACCCCCGGGACCGGCGTGGCGAAACGAGTAAGCAGCGTCCTTGCGGATCTGCTCCGGACCATCGGCAATGATGTGCTCGTGCCAAATCCCCCCCCAAAGGCAAAGTCGGCCGCCGACCTGGTCCTTCAGGCGCTTCATGTCCATCCCACCGCTGGCCTGTATTCCCTCGTAGGCGTCGTACACGGTCAGCTCCTCGATCACCGGCCACACGTGACCGCAGCAATGCTTGAGCACCTTCAGCCCCACGGCATGAGCCGCCTCAACGTGGGCCTTGTGCCAGGGATGGACCATATCCCGGTAAATCTCCGGACTGGCCAGAAGCCCCGTGCTGCTGCCCAGATCGCCGCACGGCATGATTCCATCGACCCCAAGCTGCGCGTGCAGCTGCACTTCGCGCTGCAGCTGCTTCCCACGGAGCTCAGCCTGCTTCCGGCAGATCTCCGGATCCGTCAGCAGGCTCACCCAGCGGTCTTCCTCTGTCGCCCCAAATCCCGGCCAGCCCAGGTCTCCACACATAAGGAGCACGAAATGGGTTTCGCCAAGCTCCTTGACCACGTGATGAACAAACTCCCAGCGCGAGTCGTTGGGATCCCCGATCGGCTGGTCGTCCGCCCTGTCAATCGCGTCCTGCAGCCCGTCGAGTGTCGGCGGCCGGTACCCGTCCGTGTTGCGCTTGTAGGGCATCAGATCATGGGTGGTCGACGAGACCTGATAGATGTTGCCGGACTGATCGCGATAGGTCTCGTCGTCGATCTTCTCCATAGGGGGCGGATGGTGGCCCTTCGGGGGAACGGTGCTGACGAACGCGATGTCCATTTCCAGTGCTCGGATCAGGTCGACCCGGTCGCGCTTGGAGTGCTCAACGACCTCGTCCCGCCGGCCATCCCACAGCGCCTGGGTCTGACGCATCTTGGCCTGCAGCAAGGTCTCACGGCCGAGAATGTCCTCGTAGACATTGTAGTCGATGGAGTGTTCACCCCACGGAATGCGGTCAGGTTCGCGGTGTTCAAGGGCGGCAATGACGCGTTCTTTGGGCAGCATGTGGCATGTCTCCAAGCAAGGGGAACAGCAACAAGTCACAAGGTATGTCAGCCGGGCCAGACACTTCCTTTTCGTCACTTCACGTGTAGCTTATCGCCCTGCGCTCCCGGGGCCCTGAATGCCTTTCAAGGCTCGGCCATCAGGAGCGCGCGACTACAGCTGAATGTAACTGCCTGAGGAACGAAACCAACTTGGGGGGACGGCCTCAGCTCCCAGTTCGTAAACGCCCCGCAAACAGATGCCCTTGCCATGCCATCCGACCTTCTCGACAATCTCACAGAGACACAGCTTGAGGCCGTCACACACATCGATGGCCCGATGCTGGTTGTTGCCGGGGCCGGTTCCGGGAAGACGCGTGTCGTGACCCGCCGAATCGCCTACCTCATCTCCAAAGGTGTCTGGCCGAACCAGATTCTGGCGATGACGTTCACGAACAAAGCAGCGAACGAAATGAAGGAACGAGTCGAACAGCTGGTCGGCGTCGCCCCGCGATGGGTGGGCACGTTCCACTCAGCGTGCGCCAAATTCCTGCGGCAGGATCTCGAGAAGCTTGGCGATGGCCGCAATGGCAACTTCACGATCTACGACAGCAGCGATCAGCAATCCGTGGTCAAGGCTTGCGTCAAGGAGCTCGAAGGTACCGAAACCAGCGGACGCACCAACGCAAACAGTATCTTGTCCCGGATCTCTCGAGCGAAGTGCGCACTCGTTCCTCCCGCCACGTTCGGCAAAGGCACCCCGGAAGATGATCGCGTCGCCCGGGTCTACAAAGCCTATGAGAAGTCCCTCCGGCAGATGAACGCAGTCGACTTCGACGATCTCCTCCTCCTGACCGTCAAGCTGCTCGAACAGCGCAGCGACCTCCGCGATATCTATCACAGCCGCTTCCGCTATCTGCTGATTGATGAGTATCAGGACACGAACCGCCTCCAGTACCGCCTTATGCGCCTCCTTACCGGACCGAAACATAATGTCCACGTCACCGGCGATCCCGACCAGAGCATCTACTCCTGGCGAGGAGCCGATTACCGCAACATCATGGACTTTGCCAAGGACTTCGAAAACACCCGAGTCGTTCGCCTGGAACAGAACTACCGATCGACCAAGACCATCCTGGCCGCCTCAAATGCCCTGATCCAAAACAACACCAAACGCTTCGAGAAAGAGCTCTTCACCGACAATGACCGAGGCGTCCAATTGACCGTCAAAGGGGCAGATAATGAACGTATGGAAGCGCTTCACGTTGCCCAGGGCATCGTGACGTTGCGCACCCGACGGGTGCCGTTGAGTGAGATGGCCATCTTCTACCGCACGAATGCCCAATCCCGTTCGTTCGAGGAGGTATTCATGCGTGTGGGGGTTCCGTACCAGATCGTCGGCGGCGTGCGCTTCTACGAGCGCAAAGAGATCAAGGACATCCTCGCCCATCTCACGCTGCTGGGCAATCCCCGAGACGTGGTCGCTCTGAAACGCGTCGTCGGCTGTCGGTCGACCGGAGTAGGCGACAAGACCCTGGCCCGTCTCCTCGCCCGGGCGAACGAAGCCGACATTCCGGTCTTTGACCTGCTGTGCAGCAGCGACTTCAAAGAGCTCCTGGGTGGCCGCATCCCACGGAAACTGGCGAATTTCGCAGCATGGTGCCGAGATCTTGCGGGAGTGCCACGAATACCGGTCGGTGAGTGCGTCCGGGAAGTCCTGGGGGTGGTCGGTCTGGTGGATGTCTATCGCAACAAGAGTGACACGGACCCCGCGGCCGAGGACCGCATCGAGAACCTCGAAGCCTTCGTGGATCGGGCGTTCGAGTTTGAGGCAGCCCGCCCGGAAGCAACGCTGGCCGACTTCCTGGAGGATGTCGCTCTCGTCGCCGACGTCGATGCCTGGGACTCCTCAGCCGACTGCCTCTCGCTGATGACCCTGCACAGCTCCAAAGGGCTTGAATTCCCGCACGTTTTTGTCGCGGGAGTCGAGGAAGGCTACCTGCCCCATCAGAATTCCGAAGCGGACTGGGCGGTTGAGGAGGAACGACGCCTGCTCTACGTCGGCATCACCCGGGCCCAGAAGTCAGTCATGCTCACCTACGCGCGACAACGCTACACCTGGGGCCGACTGGAACCGCGCGGCCCCAGCCGATTTCTCAGCGAACTCCCTCCCGAAACCGTGACCTACGATGGCACAGAAGACGACCGAAACGACAGCGAGGACGCCAAAGTGGACGCCGCGACCGACGACGGCGAACTCTACTACGACTACGACGACACGTGGTAGAATCTCTTGCTTCCTCGTGCCAATGGAGAGCGACCATCCTGGCCGTACCTCTTGCTTCCTTGTGCCAATGGAGAGCGGCCATCCTGGCCGTACCTCTTGCTTCCTTGTGCCAATGGAGAGCGGCCATCCTGGCCGTACCTCTTGCTTCCTTGTGCCAATGGAGAACGGCCATCCTGGCCGTACCTCTTGCTTCCTCGTGCGGAACCACGGCGGAGACCGCCGCTCTCCAGGGCTCCGTCCGCCAAGACCGCTCCCTCAAGTCGCGCCCATCCTTCTCCCATTGATGCACCAACATCGTCCCCCTATATTCTGCCCTGAATTGACGGCACGAGACAGTCTCAGGAGCACACACACATGAGCAAGCAACTACAGGCCATACTCGTTGGCTGCGGGAGCATCTGCAACGCATGGCTGAAGGGCATCAAAGAGAGCGACGCTGTGGCCATCGTGGGCCTGGTCGACCTGGACGAGGACCAGTCAGTCAAGGTCGCCGAAGCCCATGATCTTCAGGATGTGCCGCGCGGCACCGATATGGTGGCGATGATCCAGCAGGTCGCCCCTGATGCCGTGTTCGATTGCACCATTCCCGAAGCCCATTTTACCGTCACAACCACCGCCCTGGCTCACGGTTGCCATGTCCTTGGTGAAAAGCCCCTGGCCGACACCATGGACAACGCCCAGGCCATGGTCAGAGCAGCGCAAGATGCCGGACTCACCTACGCCGTCATTCAGAACCGCCGGTACCAGGACGCGATCCGGTCTATTCGAGCCTGCCTTGACCGTGGAACCATCGGAAACATCACAACCGTCAACGCCGACTTTTACCTCGGAGCCCACTTCGGAGGCTTCCGTGACCGCATGGAACATGTGCTGCTCCTTGACATGGCCATCCACACCTTCGACCAGGGGAGGTTGCTCTCCGGCGCGGACCCAGTCAGTGTTTATTGCCATGAATGGAACCCCGCCGGTTCCTGGTACGATCACGACGCGTCGGCCCACTGCATCTTCCAAATGACCGATGGACTGGTCTTCAACTACCGCGGAAGCTGGTGCAGCGAAGGCCTGAACACGACCTGGGAGTGCGATTGGCGAATCGTCGGGGACAAGGGATCGATCACGTGGAATGGGGGAAACCAGATCCACTGTGAAGTGGTTAAGAAGACGGGCGGTTTCATCTCCGAGACGGAAGCCGTCGACATCCCGATCGAGACGCCGGAAGGCATGTATCAGTCCCACAAAGGCGTCATCATGGAATTCGTCCGCTGCATCCGCGAAGGCACGGCGCCGGAAACAGTCTGCACCGATAACGTCAAGAGCCTGGCAATGGTCTTCGGGGCCATCGAGAGCGCCGAGTCCGGCCGGAAAGTGGACATTACGGTCTGAAGGCTGGCGCGGAATGGCGCCAAGATAAGCGGCGGAACGTGCATCCAGGAAGAGGTCGCCGGATGGCACCGCCTCCCACATCGAGGTCACGTGCAGCCAACGCGGGAGGGGCTGCCATGCCCCGATTGCCCTCATCTTAACGCCACTTGAGTCCACAACGACCTCCACGCCAACAACACAGAAGAAAGCCACCCACATGAGCATGATTGATCACCAGGACATCCGGGTCGGTACAATGGTCAAAGGAAATACGACCACCGCCGACTACATACGTCAGATCCTGCCGCACGGATTCGAGTGCTTTGAGGTCATGTTCTGGCAGACGATCGGGGACGTGGATCTTGAACGGCTGGCTGATGAACTGAAGGGCGCCCTCGACGGCTCCGGAGCCATCATCAGCGCGCTTAACATCTTCGGCAACCCACTCGAAACCAAGGACGTCGACCTTGAGACGCTCGCATGCTGGGAACGGCTCATCGACAATGCCCACCTCTTCGGCACGGATTTGGTCGCCGGCTTCACCGGCAGGCTTCGCGGCAAGCCAATCAATGAGTCCATTCCCCGCTTCAAAGACGTCTTCGGCGAGCTGACCAAACGGGCGGCCGACAAAGGGGTTCGACTGGCTTTCGAGAACTGTGACATGGGCGGAACGTGGAAAACCGGCGATTTCAACATCGCCCATAATCCCAGCGCCTGGAAGATGATGTTCGACGCCGTCCCGGCCGACAATCTTGGCCTTGAGTGGGAGCCCTGCCACCAAATGGTCAGCCTCATCGATCCTGTTGCGCAACTGCGTGAGTGGGCACCCAAGGTCTTCCATGTCCACGGTAAGGACGCGACCATCATGTGGGATGAGATCCGCAAACACGGTGTCCACGGCCCCAAACCCTTTGCCTACCACCGGACGCCGGGATTCGGGGACACAGACTGGCGTGATATCTTCATGTTCGCACAGAAAGGAAGAGACCATGAAGGCAATTCGACAGGTTGGCTCTCTGGCGTTTGTGGTTGGGTTGTTCACCGCTGTGTTCGCAGGGATACCATGGCACGTCGTCGTCGCCACCGATCCAGTCGTGCCCTGGTGGCTCCGTGCGGCGGTGTTCTGCCTCCTCGGAGGCATCCTTGTTGTTCTCGTGACATTGGCGGTCGAGCAGAAGAGATACAAGAGATCGCCCGAGGAACTGCCCCTGTCCCCTGCTGCCGCGAGTGTTCTCTTGTTGAACTCCGACGTTGTGCCCGGACGACAGGTGACCGATATCCTCGGCCTTGCCCAGGGCCACACGGTGTTCGCCGTCTGGATTGGGAAGGACCTGTCCGCCATTGTCCGGCTGATCCTCGGTGGCGAACTGACTGAGTACACTGAGATGATGGGAAGGGCCCGGTCGACCGCAGTGAGCCGAATGATTGCCGAGGCCGAAGCAATGGGAGCGGATGCGATCATCAACGTCCGGTACATGACCACCAGCGTCGTGGGCAGTGCGGCTGAGTTTCTGGCTTACGGAACAGCCGTAAGGCTCAGCGAACCAGCCGTTCCACGCGACGGCTGATAGCCGCTCGTGAACGGCGTTGTGTTCGCCGGATCTGCAGGAAGACAGACGCAGGAGAGGATGGGATGAGTGGCAATCGACTGCACGGACGACGACGACTTGCGCTTGGGATCGCGATTCTCGTCGTAAGCCTTGCAGCGTTCCACAGTGGGTGTCGGAGCATTCACACCCTCGCGCGTCAAGGGAATGTGCGGGGTGTCGAGAGACGACTAAAATGGGGCACGAGCCCGGATAAACGCCAACTGTGGACATGCGAGATTCCTCTGATTTCGGCGGCACAGGGCGGGCATTCGGACGTAGTCAGGCTTTTGGTCGCGAACGGCGCGGACGTGAATCTCCAAGGAGAAGCCTGGGACGCTGCTCTGCACCACGCGGCGTACCGGGGGCACTTAGAAATCGTCAAGTTCCTTGTGACAAACGGCGCAGACGTTTCGCTCTTCAAGTCGCACGATACCCCACTTCATTCTGCTGCGTCGGGGGGCCAGGTCGAGGTCGCCCGCGTGCTGCTGGCCCATGGAGCTGACGTCAATTGGCAGGGGATTGACAAAGCCACGCCGTTGGAGACGGCCGTATTCCACGGCCAATTGAAGATGGTGGAGTTCCTTTTGGCAAACGGGGCCGATGTTAACTCGAGGGGACTGTATGGTCGCACCCCGTTGTACGTGGCAGCCGGGAAGGACAACGTGACGATTGGCCGGGTTCTTATCGAACACGGGGCAGATCCTGAGTTGGGCTGTAACGACCGTCCTGTTTGGTCTGGATCCGCGGAGTTTCGCGCGTTACTTCGGCAGAGCGGACCGAAACGATAGAGTTGCTGAACAGGCGAACACCGATTAAGCCCATCTTGTCAAGCACAAAAAGCCCTCGATAGCGGACAGACGTCCTCGGGGAAACGTCTCCGCTGACTTCCAGCTCTCCTCACAACTCTGTCTTTGTTTCTCAGCCTTAGCTCTCTGGGCATCCGGGTCAGCGTCAATGCCTTTTCCCCTGATGGCGCGATCCCATCCAGATCCAGATCGAGACCGGGATCGAGATCGATTCCGGAACAGACCGGAGAAGAGCTAGGGATTTTGCCCTGGCGGGCGCCGATTTCGATAGCGATTTCGGGGAAGACAAGAGACAGAAGAAGCCAACCAGCAGATTGTGTGGGACCGTCGAGGACTCCGGCCCCCCGTCGTGTCGCTCTGCATCGGGGAACGGGTTGACACGACTTCCCAGAGTAATTACATGATGTAATCATGAAAGTGACCCTTGTCAGGATCGGGAACAGCCGGGGCATTCGCCTGCCGAAGCCAGTGATCGAACAGTGTGGTTTTGAGGGCGAGGTAGAGATGGAGGTGCATCGCCGCGAGTTGGTGATCCGTTCCTCTTCACAGCCCCGTGAAGGCTGGGCTGGCGCGTTTGCCCAGATGTCCGAACGCGGCGACGACGAACTCCTCGATCACGTCGCGGAGGAAGGACCTACGTGGGATGATGATGAGTGGGAATGGTGACAAACCGTTTTGACGTGTTCCTCATCTCGCTCGACCCAACGGGCGGGAGCGAAATCCGGAAGACTCGCCCCTGTCTCATCATCTCTCCCGACGAGATGAATGACCACATCAGAACCGTCATCGTCGCTCCCATGACCACCAAGGGACGACCGTATCCATCCCGTGTGCCTTGTACATTCCAAGGCAAACGCGGGCAGGTTGTCCTCGATCAGACTCGCACTGTGGACAAAGCACGTCTGGTCCGGAAACTCGGGACGGTCTCGGCGCGTGTTCAGGCCAAGATCCTTGACGCTCTTCAGGAGATGTTCGCCAGATGATCAGAGCTTGTCGAGGATTTCTGCTGCTCCGGCATTGAGCATCTGATCCGCGAGCTGGATGCCAAGTGCGTCGGCGTTGTCCAATGGGCCTGTCACGGCGTCCTCAACGGACGTTGAGCCGTCCGGTGCGACGACTCGGGCGACCAGGGATAACTTGTCTTCCTCCACCGTCGCCAGCGCGCCGACGGGGAGGATGCACCCCCCACCAAGCGTACTCAGGAGTGCCCTTTCGGCAGTCACACACGCCGCTGTTCGAGGGCAGTGGAGATGCGTCTGCAGGAGCGGCATGAGCCAACTGTCTGTTCGCACTTGTATGGCCAGCGCTCCCTGTCCCGGGGCCGGCAACATGATCCTGTGGGGCAGCTCCCCCGCAATCTGATCTCGATGGCCAAGTCGTGCCAGGCCTGCGACGGCCAGGACCGCGGCGTCGACTACACCTTCGCGAACCTTGCGCAGGCGTGTGTCCACGTTTCCTCGCAGGGGGACCACGTCGCAGCCCCTGAACGCTGAATGGAGCTGTGCGGAGCGGCGCAGGCTGCTCGTGCCAATGCGAAACGCCCCCGGGGCCTTGACCAAATCGGCCACGGTTGGTCCAATGAGGGCATCAGCTGGGTTTTCTCGGAGAGGAATGGCGCCCAGACACAAGCCGGGCCGGTTTTCAGTCGGCAAGTCCTTGAGGCTGTGGACGGCCAGGTCTATTTTGCCGTTCAGCAGGGCGTCCTCGATCTCGAGCGTGAACATGCCTTTGCCGCCAAATGCGGCAGGGGGTCGCTGCTGATCGCGGTCGCCCTGGGTGCTGATGACGATCGTCTCGCAGGCGACAGGGCCGGCGGCCGACTGGATCCGTTCCAGTACCCAGGCTGTCTGAGCCCGGGCCAGAGCGCTGCCTCGCGTTCCCGCGCGGATGGTCTTATGTGTTGCTACTGTCATCGTCCTCGGGGGGCAGGTCAAAGAGCTGTTCGACGACCTCTGCGAAATCGTCCCAGTTCCCGTTCCTTGCGGCGTCCTGGAGGGCTCTCTTGGGAGCTGCCGTCATCTTGTTGAGAGCGCGGTGCAGCATGGCCCTTATCTCATCGCGGCAACGCATGCAGCGCGCCTCTTCACCGGCCGCGACGCCGCGTTTCTCGAAGATGCGGGTCAGTTCGGCCGCTTTGATCTCTTCTACCCGTGTCTCAAGACTTTTCATCATCGCTGCAAGTCCGTCCCGGTTGGGCGCACCATCCATGATGGAACTGAGTTCTTCTTCCACGATAGCTTCGGCCTGGTCTGCCGCGGACCGTCGGCGTTTCAGATTCTCGTCCGCTACTCCCTGCAGGTCGTCAATGTTGTAGAGGTAGACGTTGTCGATGGTCCCAACGGCCTCGTGGACATCCCTTGGTACGGCCAGGTCGAGTATGAAAAGAGGTCGGCCATGCCGTTCGGCCACTGCATCGCGGACCGGTTGCGGGCCGAGGATTGGCTCCGCGGCTGACGTCGACGTGATCAGGATGTCAGTATCCGCCAGGTGGTCGCCCAGTTGTTCTCCCGGGAAGGCCACCCCGCCGTATCGCTCGGCCAGCCCCTGGGCCCTGCTCAGCGAGCGGTTGAACACGCCGATTTGGTCGACTCCCCTGTCGATGAGTGCCCGCATCGTCTGCTCCCCGATCTCGCCGGCTCCGAGCATGGCGACCTGCTTGGTTGACAGGCGATCGAAGACACGGCAAGCCAGGTCGGCGGCAATGGAACCGACCGAGACGCGTCCGGCACTGATGTCCGTTTCGCTTCGCACGCGCTTGGCCACTCGCAACACCTGCTGCATGAGTGGGTCAAGCACCGCGCCCAGCGTGTTGAGTTCGCCCGCTCGCAAGTACGCTTCCTTTATTTGGCCGAGAATCTCTGTCTCGCCGACCACCATCGAGTCAAGGCTGGCCGCGACTCTGAGCAGGTGTCCCACGGCGACTGTCCCGCAGCGCAGGTAGAATGCGGCAAGCAGCTGAGCCGGGAGACCGGATCGGCCCTGAAGCAGCCCGTGGAGGAGGGCATCGCGTCCTGGGAGATTGCGGCCTGCCACCACCAGTTCCGTTCTGTTGCAGGTAGAAAGCAGGAGGAATTCCAGCTCCGGGAACAGGCCGGCCAGGCGCTGGAGGCAGATTGCTGCTTCATCGTTGCCGAGCGAGACTCGCTCCCTGTACTCGACGGGAGCATCACGGAAATTGACTCCGAGGACGAGGAGGTTCATAGCGGGCTCCCTCCTTCCACGGCTGACAGGAAGCTGTGCATGCTTTCCGCGAACAGGGGGATACCAAGGGCCGCGATGAGAACGAGCACGAATCCTGCCACAGCGACCAACGCCATTTTGCGGCCGTGGCGACCGGCCCTGCGGCGCAGATGGAAGAGAACGGCGTAGACACACCACGTTCCGGCGGTGGCAACCACTTTGGGGTCCAGAGGCCACGTTCTTGGCCAGTCGTAACTGTGGGCCAGGTAGACGCCCAGCCCGAACGCCAGTGAGAACAGGATGAAGGCGGCGCCGATCAGTTCAGACATCAACCGATCCAATGTCTCAAGCGGCGGCAGGCGTCGGGCAAGTGGGCCGAAGCGCTTCCGTTTGAGACTGTGATCCTGGGCGAGATAGAGGGCCCCCAGAAGACTCTCGAGGGTAAAGAGTCCGTAGCCCGCCAATGCGGTCACGATGTGCAGGGAGAGGATGAGGCTGCGAGTGTCTTCCGGGACGCGCGTAGGCCGCGCCAGCAGGATTCCGGAGGCGAGGGCCAGCACGGCCAGGAGGATGAAGAGGAGCGTGCCAATTCCGTCCAGGTGTGCGCGTCGACTCAAGTGTACGTGCCCGGCCCCCAAAGCGATGCTGTACCAGGCCAGTACTTCGAAGCCACCGTAAACCGGGAACTCTCCAAGGTGGAATGCGCGAACCGCCAATGCGGTGAGCATCAGCCCGAGACCCGCGCGCAATGCAACGGGAGTCGATACCGCCGCAGTAGGTACTTCGGCTCGAAGGACACCCGTCCTGACAACGCCAGTAAGGAAGGTCACGAGCGCGGCACCGACCAGTAGATGTTCCGGAACGAAGACCATGGGGCAACATAGCCTCAGGAGCGGGGCACTTACAGTGGCGAACGGGCATGAGTGTCGGTGATTCGTTCACTCGCCCCGGATGCTCTGGATCTCGACGACGGTGTCGCTTTCGTGGGCCAATGGGTCGAAGCGCAAGCCGGTGATCATCTGCCCCTTCCAGGCGGAATGGGAGTGCATGTCGATGCGGTATGTACGGAAGACATCACCCGCGACCACGGGGAAGGTCTTCATGGCTCCCGGCCGGAACGCCGGCTCAGCTTTGGTCTTCCAGAAGATGGCGGCCTTGCCGGCTTGCGGCGTTCGCATGGTCACGATCAGGGTCCGGACGGCGTCACCCGGCACGTCGAGCTGTGGACCGATGATGTAGGGATCGTGTCCGCAGAGCGTCAGGGCAATGGCGTCACTCTTCTGCTGAAGTCTGACAATGTCTCTGGCGGCGTGCCAGCGTTGCGGGCCCTGATGGAAGTCAGTGTCGATAGCTGTCAGAGGCGGGGGCGCCGGGAGGTGTCCGGGGATGATCTCACCGTCGATTCGCAATCGATCGCCCGGCAGCAGCTCGACGACGGTCCTGGCGTCGACCTTCAGCGTCGGGTGCTTGACCTCGAGGTCCGGACAGTCCCGTGGATCGGTGAACTCCCAGCCCACAGCCTTGTCCACCAGATGGTCGATGCGCTCAGATGTTCCCGGTTTCCAGGCGCTGTAGGCCTCGAACTCCCCATTGGGAAGGGCGGCGCACCAGCCTGATTGGGGTAGTGTGGTGCGCAGATTTCCGCAGGCGGCGTTGAAGGGCTCCGGTGAGCGATTGACCACGACCTCCAGCCCATTGACGTAGCGGACCCGGGCAATCTGCGTCGTGGTCGTTTGGGGGATCCAGCGGACCGGAGTCACGTTTACGCCGGATTTCGCCAGGGCCTCCAGGTCGACCCACTTCTCGGTATCGCGCTGATAATACTCAATCGCATGCACCGGGACCAGCGCATATTGCTGTTGGAGACGGCCCATGATGACGATTTCGGAGAGGATGTGTTGCCAGCGCGTGCCGGAGGTCAGGTAGAGGTAGGCGCCATTTCCGTACAGGACCTCACAGGCGCGATAGTCGTCGGCCGGAGTGCCTGCTTCGCGGTACATGGCGTCCCCCCGTTGATGGTGGTCGTTCCCTCCATAGGGGGGGGCGAAGAAGAAGCGGTAGCCGAGGGCCATGCCATGGAAGGTGGTCAGGTGTTGAAGCTTGCGTAGTTTGTAGTCCGGGGCGAGGGCCCGTGTATTCCCACCGAACATCCCGTAGTCCCCTGCATCTATCCAGGCACCCAAAAGGAAGTCACCGCAGAGTGTTTCGCTGGAGAGTGGCCCATTGTGCGCACTCCGCAGGAACTCGCACACGCCCTTGATTTGGGCCCAGGTCTGTCGGAGAGCCGGGGCGCCGGTCTCCGCGTCGTAGTTGGTGTAGAGGCTGCAATCTCCGGCGCTGCCAAGCTGATCGGAGAAGGTTGCGTTGGCTCCGAACAGAGCGGAGATCTCGGCCTCCTGGCGATGGGCCAGACGGATGATGTCATGGAAACGGGCAAAACGCCGGGGTGACCCGTCAGAATTGACGGAGAGGCGAGCCTCACCAGAAACAACGACGGGAGACTTCGGCTTGGCGTAGACGTAGTTGGTCCTGAATCCGAAGCGTCCGAAGCGCTTACCTGTCTCGGTCAACTCCCTGAGTTCCGCCACCGTTCCCACATGCGGGTTGGGAGGGTAATCAGGCATCCGCAGTGAGAGAGGCTGCAGCGTGTCGAACCCTCCGCACTGCCAGTTCTGGAGAATACTGTGGAACCGGACGCGATCACGCACGATGCGGCCCATCAGCCCGATCATGTGAGTGAGCTGCGAGGCCCGGTGTCCGCCCCAGATGTCCAGGAAGGCGCTTCGACTGAGTTCGTCCCGATAGGGGCTGGATGCCTGGGGAGGCGTGGGAACGGTGTCCCACAAGTCGTGCCCGACTCGGAGTATGAGTGTGTCGTCCAGAGGGAGCCGCTGCCCGGCTGTGTTGGGAGCATAGTCGGACGTTGCGGCGATAGGGAAGGGCACGTTCCCCGCGGCAATCTCATCCTGGGTGAGGTCCACCGGGAAGTTGGTGTTGATCTCGGCCGGTTTGATCGTCCGCTGTTTGTTGCAGGTGGACAGGTTGCTGACCGGGACATCCCAGTCCGCGTGGAGCCAGACTCCGACCCCCGCACAGTGAAAGGTGCATCCGCCAGACGCCTGGCCATAGCTTTCTGACACGCGGTTGAAGAAGAACGGCTGTCGTCGTCCTCCGCCGATGGCCACGCCGGGCGAAACGCCGGCCCACACGCGTTGTGGAGAGTGCCAGCGCAGGCGGAATTCCATCACCGTGCCGTCGCCGATGCTCCCCGTGAGTTCGAGCGTGAACCGTGCAGAAGTCTCCCCCACCGTGCCTTGGTAGTGGCAGACCAGTGTACCATCGGGTCGTTCTTCCGTTCCGAGTAAGCTGACCGTCTGGCCTTTCGGCAGAATCGGGCCCGACTCTGTCAGCAGGATTGGGCCTGCGCCACGCAGCGGCTCGAACGCCCGATCACCCACGATGACCTTCAGGCGTCCCGAACCGGCATCGAATGAGGTCGATATCGATGGTGTCTGTGCTGCTCCGACTGCCGCCGGCCGTGACACCAGCACGACCAGGAAGATACCGATGGTGAACCTGAGAAGCGTCGAGGCGACCTGGCTATATGGAGTCATTGGGTCTTCCCTTGTTGCGGGGACCGGTTCAGCGCGTTGTAGGCGACCAGGCAGTGAAGAAGTGCACCCACGCACGCTGCTTTGAGAACAAGTAATCCGAGTGGCTTGTACCAGGCTCCCGTGCTGACCTCGATGAAATCAGAGATCCCGAACCAGAAGAATGCCACGGCTGCGCGGTTCGCGAGGCCCCGCCGAAGGCCCTTCTTCCCGTGATTCCGGATGAGAATCGCTCCGGCGATGGAAAGCCAGAGAATCCCTTCCAGAATGTTCCCCCAAAAGTGAATCACTGAATCCGTCCTATCGTTCAGTGGCCCGCCACCGTGTCCGACGTTCCCTCTCGTGTTGGCATCGGGCTGTCCGTCCGAGCCGCGACTCTGTTCGGGATGGTGGCCCGGAAGGCCGGTCCCGTAAGTCACGGCTCTGTTCGGGATGGCGCTCGCTTGAGTGAACCTACCACGTGGGTTGGCCTTCGCCAGCCCGGAGGGGAGCACGTACCGCGATGCCTCAGTTACGTGGGGGGAGAACCCCAAGATGGCTCGACGGAGTCTCTCCCTCCAGGGATCCTCTGGGCCATCTACGCCTGATGGAGGGAGAGACTCCGTCGAGCCGCCCCATATAGCTGAGGGTTACCACGTACTCCTTCGTGCACGCGCTTGATTCGTCGGTCCTGTCCCGGCATCTTGGTTTACCGCAATGTGTCGTGCGTTCACCGGTGAGCCAAACGAGGTCGACATGCCTCCTGCATCCCTGCCAAACATCCTCTGGATCTTCTCGGATCAACACCGTGGTTCGGCGATGAGCTGTGCAGGGGACCCGAATATCGAGACCCCTCACCTTGATCGGTTGGCGGCTGGTGGGACCCGTTTCACCAACGCCTACACAACCTGTCCGCTGTGTGCCCCCTTCCGAGCCACCCTGTACACGGGCCAGTACGTCCACACGCATGGCGTCACATCGCTTTTCCGCCCGTTGCTCCCGCATCAGCCCGAGCTGGCGGAGGTCCTGCATGAGCATGGCTACCACACCTCTCACATGGGCAAGTGGCACCTGTCCGGCGGAGACTGCCCGTGCCACTACGTGTCGCCCTACTTCCGGCCCGGTTGGGATGACTGGCTGGGCTGGGAGAACTCAAACGACTTCTTCAAGACCACCTATTCGGTAGGCGACCACCCGCACCCGGTCCGGACGCTGGACGGTTACCAGACGGATGCGATTACGGATCTGACCATCGAGTGGCTCCGGCACCGGCCCAAGGGTGAGCCGTGGTTTCACGTGATGTCGTTTGAGCCGCCGCATTCGATCAACACGCAGCTCTCCCCCGGGGATCCCTACGTCGCTCCGCCCACCTACATGAAGGCGTTTGCAGACAAGCCCCTGACGTTGCCTCCCAACTTTGCTGCAGATCATCCTCGTGCCGATTTCTTCGAACAGTGTACGCGCGGTTACTACGCCGAGATCAGCAATATGGACGACAATATCGGGCGTATCCTCGCGGCCCTTGAGGAGGCCGGACAGCTCGACTCGACCTTGATTTTCTACTTCTCTGACCACGGCGACATGATGGGCAGTCACGGTGCAATGCAGAAATGCCGGCCGGAGGAGGAGTCCGCAAACATCCCATTGATCGTGCATTGGCCGGGAATGGTGCCCGCTGGGCGTGTCGCGGATGGTTTGATCGGGGCCGTTGACTTCATGCCGACGCTGCTTGGACTCCTGGGTGTTCCTGTCCCCGATACGGTTCAGGGAAGCGATTTGAGCGGTCTTCTCACGGGAGCCACCGACATCGGCGATGACGCCACGATCATCCAGCAGGATGGCATCTTCTATCCGCCTCGGCCGGAGAGCTGCTTCCGGGCCATTCGCTCGGGGCAGTGGCTTTACACGGTTTACCTGACCCGTGGCCCAAGCCAGCTGTTCGACCTGGGGCGCGATCCATTTGAGCTTGAGAACCTGATCGATGCCCCAGAGCACGTCGACACGCGTGGCCGGCTGCATACTCAGCTCAAAGAGCGGCTGGAGGAGATCGGGGACGACTTCCTGGACCGCTGTGAGTGAGACCCAGAGACGGAGACCGCACCATGGAACAAACCAACCAGCCGCGTCCCAATATTCTCCTGATCGTGTCTGAAGACACGGGGCAGGATCTCTCGTGTTACGGAGACACGAATGTCCCCACTCCGCATCTGGATTCCCTGGCCAGGGACGGCGTGCTGTTCGAGAATGCCTACATCACGCAGTCCGTGTGCAGCCCATCTCGGAGCACAATTTTCACCGGCCTTTACCCGCATCAGAATGGGCAGATCGGTCTGGCGACGCATGCGTACACCATGTTCAGGCGCTTCCCGACGACGTATTCCATCCTGCAGGAGGCGGGGTATGCCACGGGCCTGATCGGGAAGACCCATGTGAACCCGGCCTCGGTCGTTGAGGACTATGTTGACTACCGGGCCATCGAGGGTGCGAACTTCGCAAAGCAGAATCTGGGAGAATACGCGGATCACGCCGCGACCTTCATCGAGTCGGCAGGCGACAGCCCGTTTTTCCTGACCGTCAACCTTCCGGATACGCACTGGCCCTTCCAGGATCAGGTTGACGGCAGACCCGAGAATCCAGTGGGGCCTGGTGACGTGACGGTGATGCCTTACATCGGGATGACCAACCAGCGGATCCAGGAGTACGCGGCGAGCTACTACAATTGCGTTCAGAGGCTGGATGGCTGTGTGGGCGAACTTCTGGAAGCACTGGCGCATTCCGGTCGAGCAGAGAACACCTTGGTGATCTTCATCGGGGACCACGGGGCACAGATGGCGCGCGGCAAGATCTGGCCGCTGGAGGCGGGTGTGAAGATCCCGCTCATGGTTCGTTGGCCAGGTGTTGCGGGGCAGGGGAGGCGCTGTGATGAGCTGGTCTCCACCATCGACTTCCTGCCGACCTTTCTGGAAGTCGCCGGACTCCCCCCCAACGATGAGCTTCCAGGTTGCAGCTTGGTCCCGCTGCTTGAGGGGGATAGCTGTGGATTTCGCGACTACCTGGCGGTGGAGCGGAACTCGGACGTTGCTTTCCTCCATTTTCCTCAACGAGCGATCCGGGACCGGCGCTACAAGCTGATTTGGTCGCCGGTCCGGGATCGCCCGGACCCCGGGGTTGAGTGCTACCTCGGGCAGGCTCGGCCGCCCTACTGCGGTTGTCCGAGCACAGAGGAGCTTCGGGATGCCCCCGAGCGCGTTCAGCAGGTCTACGCGACCTGGCTGAATCCACCTGAATTCCAGCTCTACGACTTGGTGGCTGATCCCTGGGAATTTGAGAACCTGGCCGGCAAGGTTGAGCTCTCCGAGGTGGAAGAGCGTCTGAAGAACGCGCTGCGTGAATGGATGACCCAGACTGACGACTGGATTGCTGAACCTGAGAAGCTGAGCCGCCTGACTGCCGAGAACGATGCCGTCCCACCCCCTGGACATGGCTCGCCGGAAGGTGGTTGGCAGTACCCCAGTTATCTCTCGGGAACGTGGTAAGGAATAGGCGCAATGGGAATCTCACTCGACGAGCAGAGCGGCCATTTCAGCTTTGAGCACAACGGGGTGTTGATCGGGCCATGGTCCGCGTCCGTGATTGTGAATGGGCAAACCCACACGGCCTCCGCGGCCATCCAGACATCCGCTTCCGAGGCCATTCTCCAGTTTGCGGACATCGGGTTGCTTTGGTCGTTCACGGCGCGTGAACGCGATGGAGGGGAGACTCTGGAACTGTGGTCCATTCTGCAGAACACGTCGGAGACCGCACTGTCGCTTGGTTTGGTCAGGCCTTTCGCTCTGGCTGGTGAAGTGGACCTTTGGGATCCCTCTGCAACGGTTGTTCAGCCACTGCCTGGTGTGATCAAACAGCGGGCTGTCCATCGCCTGGCCGATCCTGAGTGTCCACGCGACAGCAAGATCAAGGCGCAGTTCTACAACTCCGTTTCGCGGCGTGCGTTGCAGGTGGGGTTCGTGACCTTCTGCCGGGCCGACACGGTGGTGGCCCACACCGCCGATGAAGCCGGGCGCCTGTTGAGTCTGGAAGCCTCGTGCGACTACGCCGGTTGGGAGCTGGGGGGCGGTGAAATGACTGAGATTGAGGCATTTACGCTTTCGCTCGGAACCTGTCCCTATGCTCAACTGGAGAGCTGGGCTGACCGAGCTGCCGAGCGGTGCGCGCCTCGTACGTGGGAAGACGTGCCACTTGGTTGGCTGGGCTGGTCATGGGTGGACGCGTTCAACGTTGAGAACTACGAGGCCACATTGTTGCGCAATTGCCGGGCCATGCGGGAACGCCTCGGAGGGCACGACTTGCGGTATGTGTGGGTCAGCATCGGCAATCTTGCCGGCGGTACGCCGGGTGACTGGTTGAGCTGGAACTACGAGAACTTCCCAAGCGGCCCTGAGGGGCTTGCGGCCAAACTGAATGAACTGGGATTCCGTCTGGGGCTGTGGTGCGGGCCGTTCTACATCTGCTCGGCGCTGGAAGACACGGTCGAGGAGCTGGGTGACGCACTCCTGGAACGGGACGGCGAGCTGATGGTCGTGCGTCCCGAGTGGAGCTACGGCGACCACGGACGGCTACCCAAAGCGAAACGCCCGTGCATCTATGCGCTGGACCCCAGCCACCCGCGTGCGCAGGCATGGATTCGGAAGGTGTTCACGACGTACCGCGAGTGGGGTGTCCGTTACTACATGATCGATTTTCTCAATGCCGGTGCCGGAGCCATTGGCCCCCATGTCTATGACTCTCACCATGACCAACAGCTGGTCGCCGGTCCGGAAGCATACCAGAGCTTCCTGCGTGTCATCCGGGAGGCATGCGGCGACGACACCTACCTCCTCAGCAGCAGTGGCCCCATGGTTCACAATGCCGGAATTGTCGATGCCATTCGGACGGGGAACGATTTCGGAGAAGGGCGTCAGATCAGTCCGGACTCGTTCTTTTATCCGGCGAGTTTCGTGATCAACAGCAGTGGCTTCTGGACCGGCCCACTGTTCGCCTTGCGCAACCAAGCCTGTTCCTATTACACCCATCGCAAACTCTATATCAATGACTCAGGAAACGTCCTGACTGTGGATTCGCCGTTGCCCCTCGAAGATGCCCGGCTCCACGCCACGATTCACACCCTCGGCGGCAGCCCAGCCATGGTCGGTGACGACATTGATCGAATGGCACCCGACCGGCTCGACATCTTGCGCAAGACGTTCCCGCGGCCTCGCGACGTGGCCAAGCCCCTGGATCTCTTCGATACGCCGCACCCGGACCACCCGCATCTGTTCCACCGCCACATCGCCACCGCATGGGGGCAGTATCACGTCCTGGCCGTCTACAACTTCGGGGCACATGAGCTCCGGCAGGACATTGCCTGGGAGCAGTTGGGGGTTGATCCTGAGCAGCAACTGGCGGTTTGGGAGTTCTGGAATCAGCAGTACGTCGGGACGTTCAGCGGGAGCGTCGAAGCTGTCGTGCCGGCCGCCAGTGTGCGCGTCTATCGTTTGACCGGTGACGCGGCGCGTCCCGGACTGCTGGGCACGGATATGCACATTCTGATGGGTGAAATGGAGGTCCGACGTTGTCAGTGGGATGCCGACAGCATGACGCTCTTCGGGCATGCCTGGCGCCCTGGGACCGAGGTTGGGCATGTCTTCCTGAGAGCTCCTGCCGGACTTGCCGTGGTGGACCCCCGGGAGCTCTGGGTTGCCAAGGATGCCCGAGACAACTCCCTGGTCATCAAGAAGCGGCTCGATTTTGCCAGGGAGGATAACGGCTGGTCGGTGCAGTTCAAGCACATCCAGTGATCTGCGAGGAATGCGGACTGGACGCGAATCGCCCACGGGCAATGGCTCAGCTACGTGAAGCGGCTCGACGGAGTCTCTCCCTCCATCGGCCACAGATGGCCCAGAGAACCCCTGGAGGGAGAGACTCCGTCGAGCCATCTTGGAGTTCTTCTCCACGTAACTGCCCCTTTATGCCCACGGCACGAAAGGGCCTTGCTGACTGTTCATTGGGCCATTACCTTCAAGACCATAGGACTGTGTCGTCATGAGCCAGGGAGACAGCATGGCCGACTCCACAAATGGAGCCAGTTTTTCTTCGCTCTTCACGTCCTACCAGGTTCTTTGCCACACGCCCATTGTCGACCGTGATGAACTGATCTGTGAGATGGTACGCGCGCTGGGGCCGGCGTTGGGGCAGGGGCAGCTGGATCAGGTCGTGAAATTGGCTATTGAGCGCGAGGACGAGATGCCTTCCGTCCTGGCGCCGGGCATCGCTCTTCCGCATGCTCGTATCCGCGGCCTGCAGCGGCTTGTTGTTGCCGTGTCGACGTCGCAGAAGGGGGTACGCTTCAGTGACGATGTCGGGGGGGTGGTCAAGCTGATCATTCTCGTGCTGACGCCGCACGACTCCCCCGCTGCCTATCTCCAGGCGGTCAGCTCTCTGGCCGGAATCCTGCAGGTCCCCGGCACGGCCGACAAAGTCGCTGACCTGGATAGCGGCGAGAAAGTCTGGCATTTCTTCGACCGCGGCGGCTTGATTCTGCCGGACTATGTCTGCGCGGGAGACATCATGCGGAGGCAGTTTGTCAGCGTCCATTCCGACGACACCTGCGAGGCGGCCATTGACCTGTTCGTTCGCCATCAGCTTGCTGACCTGCCCGTGGTCGATACCGATGGCCGACTCGCGGGCCTCGTGACCGCCGACGCCTTGCTCAAGGTCTGTCTCCCCGACTACATCCTTTGGATGCAGGACCTTTCTCCGATCATCAATTTCGAGCCCTTCGCCGAGCTCCTGCGCAACGAGGGAAAAACCTGGCTGGCCGACATCATGAGCGATGACTACGTGACCGTTTCTGAGGACTCGCCGGCCATTGAGGTGGCCAAAGGTATGTGCAAGCGCGGTGTCCGCCAGGTGCTGGTGCTCCGGGGCGAGGAACTCGTAGGCGTGATTGCCATTGAGGATTTCATCACCAAAGTCCTGAGGGAGTAGGCACGTATGCCGTCGGTTCGACACAAGGGCCTGACCCCGAAGCAGATGTTCGTTCGGGGAATGCTAGTTCTCGTTCTCAGCGCGAGCACGGCCCTGTTTGTTCGAGCTCTGGATTACACGGGGCCGCAAGTCATTGCCTGCACGGTTTTCGCGATGACTGTGTTGGCAACGTTGCTGTTTTGGGAGTTCCGGCTGGCGGTCGCGTTTCTCGGCATTGCAGCTCTCTTCTCCTGCGACGTTCTCACCCTTGACCGGTTCGTCGAGTCCTGCGAGCTGCCTGTCATCCTGTTTTTGGTCGGCATGATGATCACGGTCGGCGTGCTCAAGGAATTGGGGTTCTTCTCCTGGATCATCCAGTTGATTGTGGGGATGCACCATATGACCGGAACGGCGTTTGCTGTCACCGTCATGGTGCTGTCAGCTCTGCTGGCATGCGCGGTGGACGAGGTCACCTCGATCGTCTTTGTCTGCGCCCTGGTTTTCCAGGTCTGCGACACCCTCCGCGTCTCAGCTACACCATTCCTGATCATGGCCGTGATGGCTACCAACATCGGCTCGGCGGGGACCATGATCGGGAACCCGGTCGGGTTGCTGATCAGTCACCGGGCGGGGTTCACCTTTGAGGATTTCCTCATCTGGGCGTTTCCTGTGATGTTGGCATGCCTGTTGACGGCTGTCGGCGTGCTTCTGGTCTGGTTCCGGCGGGAGATCCGTGAGCTCTCCGAACGCCTGGAAGAGCGGCGTCAGCAGAAGCAGGCTCTCGGCCCTCTGGTCCGAGTGCCGTACCGTAAAGGGTTGGTGATTTTCGTTGTCACGGTGGCAGCGATCGCTTTCCACCATCGGCTTGAGGCCCTGCTTGACCTCGAACAGAACACCTTGCTGATGACGGCGCCACTGGCGATTGCCGGGATCCTCATGGTGTGGCGTCACGAGCGCGCTAAGCATTACATCGAGGTTGAGGTGGACTGGTGGGAGCTCCTCTTCTTCATGATGCTCTTTGCCAAGGCCGGTGCCCTGGAGCACACGGGAGTCGCGTCACGCGTTGCCAGGGACTTCGGGACGGCCTTCCACGGCAGTCCGGCGCTGTTGCTGCCGGTGATCCTCGGCATCTCGGCGATCGGCTCTGCGTTTGTGGACAACGTGGTGTTCGTTGCGGCGTTCATGCCCGTCGTGCGCGAACTGCAGGCGACCCCGCTCTGGTGGGCACTTCTGTTCGGCGCCTGCCTGGGAGGGAATGTGACCATGATTGGTTCAGCGGCTAACGTCATCGCGATAGGCGTCTTCGAGAAGCGACACCGCCGGAGTCTCGATTTCTGGCAGTGGCTGAAGGTCGGCACCGTCGTCGGGGTTGTGACGTGCGTGGTTGCCTGGGGAGGACTTACGTTGATGGCCAAGCACATGCCGGTCCGGCCGCTCCATCCTCACGACGGGTGGGGAGCTTGGCCGGACAGCCATGAGGCCGCGCCGGCCGCGCTGCCTGATGGCCCCGAGGAGCCCCGCTGATCCGTCTCCGGACGGGGCTGAGGAAACAGGCGTCACTGCCGTCAGTCTTCCCCCCAGATCTCGACTTCGGAGAGCGTGGTGTAGGCGCGCCCCTTCATGGCGGTCAGGACAAGTGTCAGCTTTTGCGTCACAGCGCTGAGGCCATCAAACCGACTCCATCCCTCTGCGACGGGTTCGATGCTTCCGAGCAACTCGCCATCAGGTCCGTCTTTGTGGAGCTCGATGCGCTGCGTGCCATGGGCTTTGCGTCCGCCTTGGAGCGTATGGACCTTCACCAGCCTCAGAGCGCGTGGCGCACCTAGGTCGAACGTGATGGTCCCCCCGCTTCGCTTGGTCCAGTAGCAGTATGAGGGATTCGGTTTCTGACGGTGGTCATACTTGCTTACCCCGTCTGTCAGGCAGCCTTCCGCGAACGTGATGGGTCGGCCGTTGACCTTGATGTCGCCGGTCATCGGCTCGTCCGGGACGTAGCTGCCGACTGAGTCGATGCCCAGTCCAGGGTAGGCCGGCTTTCGCCAGTCCCGTCTGTCCCCGTTGTTGGTGAACAGCGTCAGGGCCGGGCCCAGATCCTCGATACGGGCATCATCGAACCAGGCATCGCCTGTGCCAGTGCGATTGCTCAGGGCAAGAGTTGCGACTGTACGGTCGGATGTCGTGAATTCGGCGGCGCGCTGTTGCCACCCCCCGACGCGCTCACCCGCCGGCCTGAGGGCCGCAGACGTTCGCTGGTCAGTGTCATACTCACGCAGAGAGAGGGACGCGCTCGGATTCATCGAGTCGTCCGCCTTCATCCAGATGGATACTCGCCATTGCGTCTTGGGCTTAAGGCCTGCGTGTCCCTTGACACCCATGGTGCGGCTGCGGTTGTCCGAGTGTAGCCTGAGCGAACGTTTGCCGGATCGATTGACGTCCTCATCGAGGTAGTAGCCTACGTGGACGAGTTCATCGTAGTAGTGGTTCTGGCCGGGGACTTTCTTTACGGACCAGCCCTGGAAATTGTCGGCCTCGAAGTCGCCGTTCAGCAGTCCCTCCGGCCATTGTTCGTAGCTGAACGCTCGTGCCCGGGCGAATGCCTGGGCTTCTTGCGGCGCGCCGATACCTGCCTGTTTGGCATAGTGGAGGAAGACCGTGGCGTAGGAGGTGGCGGATGCATCCGAACCGCCACGCAGGTTAAGCATGTAGTGGGCCAGAATGTCGAGGCCGAGTTCCAGATACTTCCGGTCGCCGGTTGTTGCGGCCAGGTAACCGAGGGGCGGAAAGAGGGTGCTGCCTCGTCCCAGGGCATAGGGGTTGGCAAGCGTACATGCTTGCTTCTCGTGACTCATTGCCGTTCGCGGAAGCACCACATGTGCCCGGGCCGCTTTGGTCTGGACATCCAGGGACAGGTCGAGCTCTCGACGCAGGATGGCGAGGACCGTGTCATCATCTGTTTCGGCGTGCAGTTTGGCCATGGCCTGACAGCCGTACCACGTGAAGGCACAGCCTGCCTGGTAACGGTCTTGGTACCAGGAGTCACGTTCCGCCCCACATACCGCTTGGGCCGGGATTTGGCGACGTCCAAGCTCCTCAATGTGTTTCCGGGCGCAGTCCACGTAGCGTTGATCGCCGGTGGCTCCGGCGATGTCGACCAGGTTGTCAATGGGGCGGGTCCAGTCCCGACCGGTGGTCCAGCCAACAGGTTTTGTGAGCAAGCGTTCTCCTACTTCCTGAAGCACGTCGAGGGCACGCAGGTCACCGAACAGGAAGTAAAGGTCGCGGACCCCCTGGATCCAGGAGTGCGACCATCCCTGGCCTGTCTGGACGTGGTTGTTGCAGTGGGTGTGACAGAAGCCAATTCCGTGATGGATATCGACGTCTCGGTAGTGCTCGGCCGCCAGCCGTGCCGCGTCGGCGTGCTCGCGTGAACCTGTGCGGATCCAGTGCAGGAACAGCTCGTGGGCTGCCATGGATTCCAGGTTTGACCAGCCCCCATCACCCGGGGCGTCACCATAGTTGAATACGCCGTAGAGCCCTGAGCTCTCTTTGCTGGCTGCCGAGAACCTGCCAAGCGTGGCCAGGCTGCCTACGCGCTGTTCGAAGATCGGGAACGTCTCGGGGGCCGGTGGCAGAACGAATTCGAAGACGCCTGAGCTGCAGCCCCAGTCCGGGACCGCGTGCAACAGGGGGAGTGCGGTTGTCTGGAATGCGTGCTGCAGTGGCTTCCCTCCTGTGTCGACCAGCCATTCCCACTGCCGGGCAAAGCCCTGTGGAATCAGCACGCCTTTGACGGTCCCGGGCCAGAGATGAATGACGGTCTGCTGGTCCTCGCGGGTGACCCCAATCGGGTGATTCTGCCAGAAGTCACGAATGGCGAGTGGACCGAGCAGCCCCGGGGGCCGCGTGCCGGTCGAGCTTGAGCTGGTGGAGGGGGTGCGCGACGGATCGGCGATGGACGCACGTCTGGTCTGGAAGGGCGCCATCAGTCCGTCCGGGATGGGGGTTGAGGGCAGGCCGGTGATCGTGAAAGTGGCGTCCCGAATCGGCGTTCTGGTGGCTCTCTCATCGCAGATCCAGCAGTGCTGGACGAGTGTCCGGCTGCTGCCCCTCCAGAAGGTGTAGCGTGTGACAAAGCGGCCGGAACTCGCCGCATCGTTACCCCGCAGCCTTCCACGCAAAGCCACCACGGTCCGAAGCGGTCCTGAGAGCTCGATCCGTGCGTCGGCGTTCTGGACTGTGCAGCGGCGACCGTCGGCCATGGTCGTGACCGGATTGCCGAGGGCGAGAGGGCCAACCCGTACCAATCCCCTTCCATGTTGGAGGCGGACGTTCGTGACACCCGTCCGGATTTGGGCACCCTCGTCCGATCGCACGACGGTGAGAGGATCCGGGATCGGTTCGGAAGCTTGGTCAGGACCGAAGGACAGGGACAGCTTCGTGGTTGCAGCCGGAGTGGGAACGGTCACGAGCAGGACCTTGATCGAGTCGTCCGCGTGCCATCGGGCCAGGACATCACATTGACTAGGAACACCGTTCCCGGCTGCGTCGATCACGCGTACATGATGGCGCTGGAAAAGCGCACCGCGTGGGAAAGGAATACCGCCGCTCGTGTATGGCAACTGTAGGCATGACTCAGGCACGTCAACGGTCACCTCAATGATCCCGTTCCTGCCCTTCTGCTGGCCTTCGTGCCGCTGGCGTGCCGAAAGATCGATGGGGATCGCCCGGACAGGCTCTACTTGGTGTTCCGTTTCTTGTTCACCGATGCGGCGGATCTCAACGTGTTGGTCCGCCAATGGCTCCGCAACGATGGTGATATCGTCGGCCCACAGTTGCGCATCTGAGTCCAGAAGTGCTACACCGAGTTCTATGGGGCCTCCTTGCAGGGCTTCGGTCTCGATCTCGAACTGCTCCCACTCCCGGCCGACGGTTACCTCGGTCTGTGTGTCCTTGCGTACCCGTCGGCGCCACCAGCTGAGGCGCAACGTTGCTTTGGTGTTCGGCTTCGCTGCACGCAGGCAGACAGTTGCCCGAACTATCCCCCCTTCACCTTCAGCACAGGTCACGAATTCGCGGTCTGACGTGGTCGTCAGAGCGTACTGGCCGTTGGCCGGTTGTTCCCGGGTCAGCACCCAGTCTGGGAATGCGGGTGTGTAGTCGCTTCCCCCGCGGTGCCAGACTTCGGCCGGGCGCGTTCCTTCGTCGTCCCACGGGGGCGTCTCGAAGTCTCCGAACAGGGCAATATTCACCGGTTCCGCATGCGCGCCCGCAACGAGCAGGCAGATTGTGAGGAGCAGCGTTGGCGCGGATCGCATAGACGTTTCCTTCAGTTGGTTTGGGGCGGAGCGCCCGGGCTATCTCTGCCTGCCGACATCCTTCACGAGCTCCATGACGTGTTTGTAGTTGTCATAGCTGACGCTTGGGGGGATGGAGTGATCTGAGTGGTAGAGGTAGCCGCTCCCCTGTTTGGCCACCGAAATTTTCCCTCGCACTTCCTCCTCGATCGCCTGCGTCGTTGTGCTCATGATGTCGACATTGATATTCCCGAACAAGCTGATCTGGTCCCCGAAGAGCTTCTTGTACTCACGAACATCGTTGCCGGCCCGCGCTTCGAGCGGCTGAATGGCATCGTAGCCGACCTCGATGAGCAGGGGAATGAACTCACCGACGTATCCGTCACAGTGCAGGATAAGGCGCATGCCATTCGTGTCGCAAAACGTCCGGATGCGGCGGTGTAAAGGCGTGAGGAATTGCCGGAACATGGCCGGCGAGAAGAGCATCCCGTTGCGGTAGCAGAGATCATCGAACATCCAGAGCGCATCGAATGGTCCCGCCTCTTCGACACAGAGTTCACACATGGACAGTGCGAACTGCGCGTAGGTGTCGAACATCTCCTGCACCCATTCCGGTTCGGAGGCCATGGCGAGGAGGAGGGCATCGAATCCCATGCACCGGACGAAGAACCAACAGGGCTCACTCGGGCTCATGCAGGTGAAGGTGTCGTTGGTGATGTGGGCCCGGACCGTCTCGGCGAGTCCTGCTGCGAGCCGGGCCTTGCCGGGCACGAGGCGTTCGCGCAGTTCGTTCCAGTCGTCCCGTGTCTTGAGGGCATAGTCCAGAACATGTGGGGGACCATACCTGGTCTTCCATTTCCTGGTCACGATGCCATTGTTGTCGCGGGTGACGATGGAGTCTGCCGTCTCGTCGAGTTGTTCGGCCGGGAGTTGGAACGAGCCATCGAAGCGTCCGAAGGCTACACGATCCAGGTCAAAGTGTGCGTTCAGGTCCGTGACATCCAGCGGCAGACCTTCGCGGTGCCAACGCGTCTTGGTCTCGGGCCAGAACGAGATGTCATAGCGTGGGATTCGGTCAACCGGTTGGCGCAGCAGAGCTCGGTGAGTCCGTTCGCGTGAGGTCATGTTCGGTCTCCGGAAGATGGAATATGGCGCCGCCGCAACTCGCTTTGGGAGGGCAAGCGCGTTCCGACTCCCTTACCATGGGCACGGGCATCCTCTGTGTCCAGTTCTTGGGTGTGACACTTGGCTGGGTGGGGGCATAGTACGTGACAAGTCGCAGCGAGCGGCGTTCCCGCGGTACGGAGACGCGTGGTGGGTAACTTGTCGGGCAAACGAGTGATTGTGATTGGGGCCGGTCTTGTTGGCTGTGGCCTTGCCTATCACCTGTCGCGCATGGGGCGCCCTGTCCTTCTGCTTGAGAAGCGCAACATCGTGTCCGGAGCCACCGGGCGCTGTGGCGGGATGGTTATGAAGATTGATGGTCGGGACACCGATCCGGCCGAGATCGCAAAGCGCTGGGTCTACGTCGCAGAAAATGACCGGATGCTGAATGCCTTCGGGGAAGAGCTTGGGGTTGATTTCGGGCTCTGGCGAAGAGGGAGTCTGGACATTGCGTGTTCTGATGAGGAGATGGACCTGTTGGGCGAACTCGTGCGGATGCAGCATGATGCGCTCGGCGACGAGGAAATCGAGTTGCTCGACGCCCGCGCTCTGAGGCGTCTGTCACCGGTGATGGGTGACAGCTGCAAAGGGGCGCGTTACCGCCCGTCGGACGGTTGCCTTGACCCGTTCCTGCTGTCACATGCGCTGCTGCGGAAGGCAAAGGAGTTTGGGGCTGAAGTCCGAACGTGGACACCGGTCGAGGAGATCCTCGTGACCGGGAACAGCGTATCCGGGGTCCGGACGGCGAGTGAGACGATTGAGGCGGGGACCGTTGCCGTTGCCACCAATGGCTGGGCCGCTGATTTGCTGCCCGACTTACCCGTGGTTCCGCTTCGAGCGTTGGCCGTGATCACCGAACCTGCGCCACCCGTTCCTGCATTTACATTCGAAGCCGAACTCCACACGAAGATCGTCTACGGCTGCACGCAGACCAAGCGAGGCAACATTCTCGTGGGCGGCCCGCCGGAGCGTCCGGCTTCGCGCGACGAGCAGTTCGAAGAACATGTCTCGTTCCAGGAGCTGCAATTCAATACATCGGTTCTGACCGAGTTGCTCCCGGGGTTGGCGGACCTGAATGTCATTCGAGCATGGTCGGGGGCAATGGGGATTGCCCCTGACGGTCTCCCCTGTGTCGGTAGACTGAACAGCTGTGACGGTCTCTATGTTGCAGCCGGCTATCCCAATGGGATGTCGTACACGCCGGTGACAGCGCGTCTCCTCGCCGAGCTGATCGTTGAAGGGCAAAGCTCTATTCCATTGGAGACGCTCGATCCGAACCGTTTTGCCGGTCGCCGCTACGACTGGCCGGAAACCTATGATTACACCGTGCTGGCCGAGTATCTGAACCGGGCAGGCTGAGGAGGAAAACGATGAGCGAACTGCGAATAGGTGTTGTTGGTGTCGGTGGCATGGGTGGACAGCACGCGTCGATGTATGGTGCGCATCCACGAGCTCAGGTGAGCTGGGTCTGTGACAAGAACGAAGAGGCCGGCACGGCGAAGGCCGGGGAACTCGGCGCGACGTTCACCAGTGACTACGCGGAGATGCTGGGGCGTGAGGACGTGGATGCTGTTCTGGTGTCTGTTCCCAATCCCTTGCACTTCCCCTTTGCGCTTCAAGCACTTGAAGCCGGCAAGCACGTTGCCATTGAGTACCCGATGACCCAGACCGCAGCCCAGTACGACGAGCTATGTGCAGCAGCGGACAGCCGAGGACTCGTCCTCCAGGACATCCTGACTCCGGTTTTCGAGGCTCAGCCCCTCAAGATGATTGAGCTTGCCCCACGAATAGGCAAGATCATGACCATGCGGAGCGTCTACATCGGCGGTGCGGTGGACAAGTGGTACACCAGCACGCAGCAACGCGGTAACTACTTTGCCGGGTTGACGATCCACAACATCGTGTATTACAACGTGCTTCTCGGCGAGAGCCCGACCTGGGTGGATGCGGCCCTCCACTGTGACGACGAATCACGCATGCACAGCGGCCTCTATATGAGCGGCTATCCGAGTGGCGTGCTTGCCTTCAACGAGTGGCACATGGGGTCGCGAAAGGCAGGGCGCTGGCTCTGGGTTGTCGAGGGCGAGAAAGGGCGCCTTGTCTACGACACCGAGCTCTTCAGCAGAGATGAAATTCGGCTTGAGGCCGTGGACGGCGATGAGACGTTCGAGCTCGGAGGAATCCGGGGAACGGCTCATGAGGACTCTGTGGCCGGCTTTGTGGCCCAGGTTCTCGATGGCAGTGATGAACCCTATGTCACCCGTGAGTTCGGGCGCGACACAATGCGCATCTGCGAAGCCGCCCAACGGTCAGCAGACGAGGGGCGGCGCGTGTATCTGAACGGGTAGCGTTTGGGACGGTAGCATGAGTACACACATCGATGCGATGAGACGGGCAATCGAGTTTGGGACGCCTCCCTACATCCCCATGGAGCTGGTGGACGTCCCGTTCCTGTACAACGCCTACGGAACGCAGGATCCGGGTGGTGTGGTCGTGCCTGCGGGGGCTGAGAGCTTTGACTCCGCGTGGTGCACCTATCACTGGACGTTCACGGATGCCGGTGCCACTGACGATGGCGAACCGCTGCGCACTGAGGAATGGGGGTGCCGACAAGTCGTCCCCAAAGACAAGGGCGTGGCCTATGCGGTCGTCGAGAAGCCTGGTTTTGCATCGTTCGCGGACATCGCACCGCATCCCTGGCCGGACCCTGAGCTGACCAACCCGTTCTTCGAACAGCGCAAGCAGATCATCGAACAACACTACGCGGATCGTTTCATCTGTGGTTTCATCGACCCGGGGCCCTTCCTGGTCGCGTTCAACCTGTTTGGGTACGACGGCCTGCTGCTGCAGCTCTGTGATAATCTCGACCTGGTCAAAGCCGTTGTCCGCAGGATCGTTGACTATCAGCTTGCTCTCGTGCCGAAATTCAGCGCGATGGGGGCGCACATGGTCAATATCATTGACGAAGTGGCAGGCACAGCCGGGCTCATGTTCTCCCCTGACCAGTTCCGCGAGCATTTTCTGCCCATGTTTGCCGAGCTCATCGCAGAGATCCATCGGCACAATATGTACGCCTCGATCTTGCTTGACGGCAACATCACGGAGATTCTCCCCGACGTGATGGCTCTGGATCTTGACCAGATCCTGTTTGCGCAGCCGCAGTCCACGGGCATCGACACAATTGCCGAGTTCTGCCGAGGCAAACGCTGCGTGAAGATGGCCGTAGACATGATGGTGACACTGGCCAAGGGGACGCCTGCTGAGATAGAGGCTGATGTCGCAGCGATGGTGGAGAGACTGAACACGCCAAGAGGCGGACTCGTGTTCCAGGCTCTCCGTTGGCATCGTCCGGAGTACGACGCGCAACGCGTCGAGGCACAGATCCGTGCCATGAACAGGTACCGAGAAGGGGCGCTATGACATCGCGCCGGATTGATGACCATCCCATACTGGGGGCATCCCCTAACTGCCGTGAGGTGACAATCACGGTGGATGGCAGTCCCCTGTTGGCTCGTGACGGTGACACCATTGCTTCAGCCCTCATCGCGGCGGGATGGACCGCGTTTCGTCACACCGAGAAGCGCCATGAACCGCGTGGAGTCTTCTGCGCTATCGGCAAGTGCACGGATTGCGTGATGACGGTCAACGGTGTCCCAAATGTGCGGACGTGCATAGCGTTGGTTGAGGACGGCATGCGCGTTGAGACTCAGGAAGGGCTGGGCACATGGCGCGTACCGTGACACACTGCGATGTTGCCGTGATTGGTGCCGGACCGGCCGGGCTCTCTGCCGCAGTGCAACTTGGAGAGGCGGGAGCGGACACGATTGTGCTCGACGAGAAGCCGGCTGCCGGGGGGCAATTGTTCAAGCAGATCCACAAGTTCTTTGGCTCCGAACGCCATATGGCCGGGATGCGTGGGTTTGAGATCGGCGAGCTCCTGCTAAGTCGCTGTGAAGAACTGCAGATACCGGTTCGGCTCAACAGCCCGGCCTGGGCCCTGTTTCCGGATTTGAGTCTTGGCACCACATTCGAAGGGCTTCCCTCGGCGATCAAGGCAAAGCAGGTGATTGTAGCCACCGGGGCGTCCGAGAATGCGCTGTCGTTCCCTGGTTGGACATTGCCGGGCGTGATGGGAGCTGGGGCCGTGCAGACGATGGTGAACTACCATCGCGTTCGGCCGGGAGAGCGGGCCTTGGTGGTCGGCGCGGGCAATGTGGGACTGATCGTGGCTTACCAGCTGTTGCAGGCGGGGATCGAGGTGGTTGCTGTGGCAGAAGCTGCCCACACCGTGGGCGGGTACATGGTTCATGCCGCCAAGATTCGCCGGATGGGGGTTCCGTTTGCCATGAATCACACTGTGCTTTCGGCGGAAGGGGAGGGACGGGTAGAGCGATGCACGATCGCAGCTGTTGACGAGGCCTTTGTACCGCAGCCCGGAACCGAGAGGACCTTTGACGTGGATCTGGTTTGCGTCGCCGTTGGACTGTCCCCCGCAGTCGAGCTCTGCTCTTCCATGGGGATGGAGATGACCCATGTCGGTGAACTGGGAGGCTGGATCCCGTCGCACAACGCGGCGCTGCAGACGAGCATTGACGGTGTCTATGTGGCCGGGGACGTGTCAGGGGTTGAGGAGGCGTCCAGCGCGATGGAAGAGGGCCGGCTGGCAGCGCTGTCCGCTCTCTCCGCGTTGGGCGTGGTTCGCCGGCCGGAGGCGGAGTGTTTGAGGACAAAGATCAAAGAAAGCCTGAACCAGTTGCGCCGTGGACCTTTCGGTTCGACGCTGGCTCAGCGCAAAGAGGATGTGTGTCGGAGACATGAAGAACAATGCCTGACGATCGCCTGAAATACATGGCAGAGCCCGGAGTCCCCGACCTGCAGAAGCTGCAAGCGGAGGGGCTCTATCCGACCGACGATCGCATCGCTGCAGGACCGGTAGCAGTTTTCGAGTGTATGCAGGAGATTCCCTGCAATCCTTGTGAAGAGGCCTGTCCCCGTGGCTGCATCCGGATCGGCGAAGACATCACTGGGATACCCCGTCTGGATCCCTCCTGCACTGGATGCGGTCTGTGTCTGCCGAGCTGCCCAGGGTTGTGCATTTTCATTCTTGACGGGAGCTACAGTGGAACCGAAGCGACCGTGACCATGCCTTACGAACTGCTCCCGCTTCCGGAGGAGGGCGAGACCGTTGACGCCCTGGATCGGCAGGGACGGGAGGTGTGCGAGGGACGAGTCGTTCGGGTTCGGGCAATCGGGACGTCAGAACTGTGCCGATCATTGACCGTTGCGATACCGAAGGCGTTCGTGCACGATGTTCGGCATGTTCGGCGGCAGAGCGATTGAGGGGCGGTTGAGCGCCTCGTCTCTGCGAGGCGTCTGTTTCAACGTGGGAGGCGGTGCCACCCGCCGATTGCTTTGTTTCTGGTCTGAAGACAAGAATCGGGGCGTGGCAGCCCCTCCCACCCTGAAATGGTGCTAAGTTCCGGAGTATTCGGGGGCTTCTCTGCCCGAATCGCCTTCCGAGAATTCCGGACGAGTGTGCCCGGCGGGCACCGTGGAGACATAGCCAGTGTTGACGCATCGCCTACGCGGCATGTATGCAGTAGTCTCGGGCGTTGAAGCGCCCCACAGAGGTTACCATGGAAGACCTTGACACAATCATCTGTCGCTGCGAGGAGATCACGCTCCGAGAGGTGCTGGAGGCCATCCGACAGGGGGCCACCGATGTTGACGCGGTCAAACGGATGACGCGTGCCGGGATGGGACTGTGCCAAGGCAAGACGTGTGGTCGCCTGGTGGCTCGGATCCTCGCCCGCGAAACCGGGCAATCCGTTGCCGACGTTCGCCCTGTCACTGCCCGTCACCCCGTTCGCCCTGTTCCAGCTCGCGTCTTGGCCAGCTGTCCATTGCCAGTCATATCTAAGGAGACCGAATAGTGAGCGTCAGCAAAGCAGCTATGGCAACCATCGCCGCGTTCGCGGCCGCTGTTACGTCCTACGGAGAGGAACCTGTCATCGCCATCGCGGGCAGTTCCGCGGCCCAGAGCTACGGAAGCACTGACGGGCGGAAGATCTTTGGCTGGGGAGAGGTCATGCAAGACTTCTTCGCCGGCGCGAAGGTGGTGAACTTCGCCCAGAGCGGCTGGAGTACGAAAATGTTCATTGACCGGGGGCGTTGGGACGAACTGCTAGCGGCCAAGCCAGCCTATGTCCTCATGAACATCGGGGCAAACGACTCCAAGGAAGGGGAGTGGCGTCATACGGACGCTGACGGGGAGTACATGCGTAATCTTCGGCGCTTCGCGGCTGATGCCGAAGCGATCGGAGCGGAGATCATCTTCGTTACCCTGAATCAACGCCTGATCTATGACAAGGAAGGCAAGGTCCGTGCCAAGGACCGGATTCCCTACACAGCGGCGATGGAGAAGGTCGCCGGTGAACTTGGGAAGACGTGTGTCGATCTGTCGGGGATGCATTCGGAGCTGCTGGAATCGCTGGGGGAGGAAGCGGCGACGTACCTCTTCCGGATCAACGATGAGGGGAAGCTTGATCGCTCGCACTACAGCCGTCCGGGCGCGATCCGTATGGCTGAGATGGTCGCTGCGGGGCTGCGCAACTCTGACTCCAGCATCAAGCAGCACCTGCGGTAATGATGAATTGGCAGTATTCTCATCCCCTTGCGGGCTCGGTTTCGCGGTTGGTCGGCCAGGGGATCACACCGGCGTACTTCGGAACAGTCTGCAGACGACCTGCTTTCACGAATCCCTCCGGCCGTTCTCGCAGTGCGTCGATTAACCGTTTGCGCCAGGCTTCGACAAGGTCTTTCCGGTCCGCATTTTGAGACAGATTGTGAAGCTCCTGCGGGTCGTTCACCAGGTCAAAAACCAGTTCTTCGCCTGTGACCGGATCCCAGATGAACTTCTGCCGGCCATCGGTCAGGGCGTGCTGGTATCCACCATTCTCGATGTGCACTGCGTCACGCCACGGCGCACGCTCCCCTCTGAGTAAGGGATACAGGCTGCGGCCGTCCACCGTCTCTGGGATGGGAATGTCCAGCATGTCGAGCAGCGTCGGCATGATATCGTGGTGTGAAGCCGGCGCCTCCACCTCGAGGCCACGTTCGAGACCGAAGTGTGCGGGGGCGGCGATCAGGAAAGGAACCCGGGCGGCCCCCTCGAAAGGGCGGCTCTTGCGCCAGCAGTAGTGGTCCCCAAGCATTTCTCCGTGATCGCTGACGAAGACGAACATGGTGTCCGAGAGATTGCGGCCACCAATGCCCATAACAAGGCGTCGCAACACCGTGTCGACGTGGTTGATGGCTGCATAGTAGGCAGCCCGAACCGTAAGAGCCTGCTCCGCATTCAGCACGACCTTGTCAGGCGCCACATGATCGCGCTGGTGTCCCCAATCTGCCGTGGCCCAGTCACCGACCGCCGGGTCCGGGACGCCGGTACGCAAGTAGCGGTCAAAGTAGAACTGCGGGGGTTGGAGAGGGGGATGCGGAGCGACGAATCCCACTGAAAGGAAGAACGACCGAGTTGGATCGCGCCTCTTGAGGAAGCGCATGGCACGGTCCACGGTCCAGTTCGTGGGATGCAGGTGTTCATCCAAGTGCCATGGCCGTGCGGTCCAGTCATTGTGCATGATACCGGCTTGCCAATGGCCCTGATTCTCACTCCCCGGGGGGCAATTTCGGGCAAACCACTCCTGGTACTCACTGAAGTGGGCTTGCTGAGGTCCTGTCACCAGTTCATTGTCATCGAAGCCGTAGAGCTTACGGCGGGGATGCTGGTGGAAATCGCGTCCCACGTGATACGTCTGGTAACCATGTTGCCGCAGCGTTCCCGGCAGCGTGGCGACCGAATCGGGAATCTCACGGTTGGCATTGGAGATGATCCCGTGCTTCTGGGGAGATTGCCCGATGAGTATCGAGCGCCGGGCTGCAACGCAAATCGGGCACCCGGCATAGAAACGTGAGAGACGGACCCCGTTGCAGGCGATGTTATCCATCGTCGGGGTTTCCAGCACCGGATGCCCTTCACAACTGAGGCAGTCCCCACGCTGTTGATCGGTGTGAATGAAGACAATGTTGGGTGTGTTGGCCATGCTCACTCTTGTGCCTCCGTCGATTCCGGTCGTGCGCCGAACGCTTCTCCGTTACTTTAGCCGTGCGTTCCCCCAGAGGGCGTGGTCACTGTTGATTCCGTCTCCGGCATCTGTGGTGTAGAGTCGCAGGAAGCGTGCGTTGCCGAGTTCGACATCGATGCGCACGGGCTCTGTTCCACCCCGCACGGTGGGTGACGTGTAGAGCGTCTCCCATGGGCCTGCGGGAGACGCGGATCGCTGAACCATGAACACAACCGTTCCCCTTGGACCGGCCATGTCCTCAATGCCGATATCGCTGTGCAGAATGCGTGGCGCGTCGGCCGGGAGCTCAAGGACGACCTCGCCATGTGCGCCTTCCGCGCTGGGTTCGGGGCAGACCATCAGGCATTTCGGGTAGACACGATCACCAATGGTTGCCACGCCTCCCTTGTAGTCCTTGTCGATATTAGGGCCACCGTGCGCAAAGGCCTTCACCCGTTTCAGGTCGCTGAGATACACCGCCTCAGGGTCGAGTGGCATTTTGGCGAGGTAAGAGAGCGTAACTCGGGCCTCGTGGCGGCCAACCGATTGGTCGTTTACTGCCACGGTCAGGGTGTGTCGACGCGGCTGTCCTTGATCGGCGGCGGTAACCCGGGCCAGGTCGACCACGACGGTCATCCTGCCTCCATCCTCACCGAATGTTGTCTGCACCGCGTTTGATTCGTCGATGGATCTGCGATTGAGGGTCACTTTCAGGGATACTCTGTCCAAAGGGTTCCCGGCATCGCGCAGAGAGATGACAGCTTGCTTTGGCGGCTCAATCCAGCCCAGGTCGGCGGCTTTGGCGGGATCTATCTGTTGGCCGTCAAGCGTCAGTTGGATCACGTCTGGTGGTGCGCTGTCGTTCAGGTTCAGCCAGTCAGGCTTGCCGATCATCACTTGCGTGACGTTGCGGTCAGCTGCTGCCACGGTCAACGGCGTTCCTTCCGCCAGGTCCTGCCAGAGGCCGTCGCCGATCTGGTAACTGCCACCGGCGCTCAAGGCCGGATCAGCAATGGTCACGGTTCCTGTGGCGCGCAAGCTGTATTGCTGCCAGTCCGTGGCCGGCTCTCGTCGCCAGGCGAGATCATTGGCCACTCTCACCTTCAGGCCAGGACGGACACCGTAGATGACATACCAGTCCCCGGGCTTGATTCCTTCGGCCTGCAGGTCCACGTCTTCCACGAGTTCAACGCGGTCGCCGCCATGGCCTCCACCGACCGCGTTGACTGCTTTCATGGTGTAGGTCTTGCCGCGTTCCGGGAACCAGAGCTTCATGCCCCCGTACCACGGACCGTTGGCATGGTCGACCATGGGGCGCCACGTGCGAATGGCATTGGGCTGATCCGTGGGCAGTTCGGTCACTTCGTGCCAACTGACGGCGAATGGTGCGTAGTCCTGTAGATCAATGCGCACGAAACCGTCGTCCAAGAGTGTTGTCCTGGCGACCCGATAGCCTTCGTCGCAGGGGGCGCGCAGGTCGCTCTCTATCCGGATGTTGAGCTGATGGTCGTGCAGGTTCGTGCCGATCGGCCAGGGGCTGTCAGGCCGGATGACGACGGCCGATTCCTGGCGCGTTCCGGTGATATCACCGATTACATCGACGATCGTTCCGGTGAAGTCGCCGGGCATGGTCGCGCTGAACCCGCCGGAGACGAGGGTGGTGCAACGCACGGCATCGGTGGCTATGACTTGCCCGGTCGTGTCGCGCCGGACAAGGGCGTACCGGGCGTCGGTTCGAGTACCGTCGGGAAGCTCGACTGTTCCGGACTCGGATTGGTAGATGACGGTGTCGGTGTGCCCCGCTGTCAGGCTCAATTCCAGAGCCACGATCTGTCGCGCCGGACCCTCAACGTTTTTGACGGGCAATTGCTGTGTGGCAGCTATGACGGAGCTCTCGCCCTCGCGGAACCCTTCCAGGATATGGACAAAGGAGCTTCGCAGGGGGATGTCTTCTGTGCCACCCGTCCGGGACTCGATCAGGAAATCGCGGGCGTCGACGAACGAGACGTTTCCGTTGACTTGCTGGCGGTTGGGCAAGGCTTGGCGGAGCCAGCCGATCCACGGTCCTTTGCCGCTGAGCAGTTCCGTGCGTCGATCGTCCTGATTCAGGCCGATGAAGCGCAGGCGGACCTTCCCCACATCGTCCGGCACGGGCCTTTGGTAGGGTTTGCCGTTGGGGTCGCGATTGCCCCAGGCGCCGTAGTCCTGCTCCCAAGTCACCCCGTAGGCAGGGCCGTCCGGATCAAACCGTTTCAGGTTGCGGAGCTTGGTGTAGTTCCGGTAGTCTGGCGTGTCCTCTGGAAGCTCGTCTCCGAAGAAGGCGCTGCCTAGGTCAGGCGCTTCTCCGCTTGCCTTTGGCAGATCTTCGTCAGCTCGTTGAGCCCAGGCCTGATTGTAGAGCGCGTGGCGCTTTCCACCGGTGAGATTTGTGATGTCGAGGACGTAGGGCCTGCCGTCCGGGCCCTCTACCCCGATGGCAATGCGTCGCCAGTCTGTGACGTCTTTGTCGACCCGTGCCCAGGAGTAGTGGTCCTTAACGTCGAGTACCTGGAAGCCGCTGCCGGGAGATCCCGCGTCTTCCCCCCCCTTGAAGGTGATGCACTCGCCATAGCCACGGTTGTCCCCCCAGCCTTTGCCGGTGGCGACTCCATCGATCGTCAGACCATTCTGGTTCATCGGGCTGTGAGCCCACACCCATGACCAGGAATCGAAGCTGCTGTAGTCTGCTTCCTCAATTGCGTGCGGGTACCCCATCTGGCGGAGGGCCTGGTATTCGGGGCGGTCCCACTGCAAACGGGCACCGCACCACCAGGCCGCATACCCCCCTCGACGCATGACGGGTACGCCGTCCACCCAGCACTCCATGCTCATGGCATCCTGGGCATTGTGCAGAGCGGCACGGGTGTAGCCCAGGCTTACTTCCTGGCGATGCCCTGCCCCTCCGACACGGAGGACACCAATTCCGTAGCCCGCCCAGTTACGGCTTCCGACCTTCTCCCGGTCACGGACCTGCTCTGCGTCGCTAGTGAAGTGCGTGGCAAACACGTGCTCATGTTGGTCGCCCCATTCCAGGGAGAGCCCTCGTACGGTCTTGCTCTTGTACATCTCACTGCTTGCAGCCCAGTAGAATGGGTTGCGTTCCAGGAAGTCCGGCTGGTATTGCAGCCAGCCTTTGGGGCTCTTGAGCACCGGGAAGTAGTACCCGCCCGGCATGGCCTGGTAGTTGGGGGCGCCCTCGCCGTTCATCCCGTCCTGGTACGTGTGATTGTACATTGACAGCTCCTGGCACGGCCCGGCGAAATCGATGAGGACGCGTTCCTGAAGCAGGACTCCGAGCAGCCACAGGTCGATGTAGATGGCCTCCTGATAATTGTGCAGCAACTTCTGTGAGAACACGCTTTGGAACATGAGCGAGAGTTCGCGCATGAGCTTGGTCATGATCTTACGGTCCAGGGCTTCGGGATCACCGTAGAGCTGACGCGAGACTTCTTTGAAGGCGGGGTGGTGCCGAGTCCGGGCGAAGGGCTCCACCCAGATGTGCTCGTCCATCATGTTGAGCCAGCCTGGGCTGCTGTAGGGCTTGCGGCGTCCCCACGGTCCGAGATAACTCACTTTGAAGATGGCGGGTCTGGGTACGACTTCCCACTCAGCGCGCGTCAGTGGCTTGCCGTCTTTGCCGTTGCATAGGCGATGGTTCGACGCGAGTGGGAGTCCGTAGTAGGTGTCGGCTACCTGATTGAGGACCACGGCGATCTTGTGCACAAACAGCGGATCAGCGGTGTCCTGAAACTTCTTCATGTGCTGGCGCACCCGTTGACAGCCTTGCTCCAGCCAGCGGTGATGAGCGAAGATGGTCGGGATGAACAGCTCCCACTCGATTCCCTCACTGTCCGTGTAGCGCGTACAAGGCACATCGACTGATGTGTCATCCAGGTGCGGGAACACGACAGTGGCGTTGGGGGTGAGCGGGGAATCTGGAGGCCAATCCCGGTCGTTGGCATACAGATCGGTCCTGCAGCAACTGGTGCTTGCGTGGGTGTAGGGGGTGCCGGGATCGAAGGTCACTTTCATGGACTTGGAGCCACAGACCGGGCAGTAGGTGACCAGCACCTTGTCTGCCTTTCCGGTCAGGTGGTGAGAGGGCTTCTCCCCCTGGTCTCCACGCAAACGCCCGAACGGGCTGATGTGTCGCGGGAAGTCCCGGATCAATTCAGCATCGGCCGGTGCGGTCTCCGCAAACCGGCGATACGCGTTTTCGGCCGGTTCGGTCGGATGCGCCTTGTCCCAACGTTCGATCTGACTCTGTGTCCAATCAGTGAAGAGCGTATCGGGCGTGTATTTGGGCGTGCTCCGCCCAGGGATCAGAGCTGCCACTTTCGCGGCTCGGTCGGGGGCGTCCCAGGCTGAGCTGTCTCGCGTGGTTTGGCCCAAAGCTGTGCCAGCGATCCCGACAGCAATGCCGATCATGATGAGGCTCCTTGCCTGATGCGTTGCCATGTCATCAATCTCTGTTTTGGGCCGTGGGGTGGACCGTCCCGAGCCGCCCGAAATAGCGGTCTCGGAGACCTGTCCCGCTACTGGGCTGGGGCATCGTCATCGGGGCGCTGCCGACCGACGGCCACCCGGACCACAGTCTCCTTGCGGAAGGCGCCGCGGAATTCCTCGGGGCGGACCGTGCCATTTTCGACGGCTGTCTTGACCCGGTCTCGGTCCACACTGCCCACGATATCAAGGATAGGAGTAAGACAGGGCTCGACTCGCGCCATGTTCTTGCGCATCTTCTTGAGATCGGCCCGGGCCACCGTCGCAAAGCGATCGCCCAGGCGTTGCCGCAAGGCGTCGTCATCGTAGACGACGTTGTCGGTTCGCGAATGGGAGACTTTGAGAACAACGCCATCCACGGTTGGATACCAGAAGCGTCCCTGCATGCTCTGTAGTGCCTGTTTGAGCTCAGCCTGGAGTTCCTTCTTCTCTTCGCGCAGGCGCTGCTCCGCTTCCTGATTGGCGACGTATCGGCGCAGGATTTCGGTGAGTTCGGGCGTCAGTTCGGGCTGGGTATCAGATTCCATCATTCTCTCCACACGGCCAATCGAGTTCCTGGCACGGTTCGTCAGACGACCGTTACCAGATTACTGGGTGAGTACAATTTGTCCATAGAGGGCCGGGTTCTTGTCGGTGGCGATGCCTTGATGCCAGCCGAGCCAGCCTCGTTTGCCGGAATCGCTCTCGTTCAGGACCAGCCCCAATCCCAACCAGAGGCCGGCTACAGGATGGTCAATTCCCAGGAGTTCCCAGGGAATCGCCAGCTCATAGGTGGTCCGCGTACCCTGACGGCGGACCATCAGCGGGAAGCGGCCAGCTCCGGTTGCGCAGCCGCCGAAGTTCCTGTGGATCCAGGCCTGTGGTCCGGCCGTCCCCAGGCCAACGCTGATTTCGCAGCACTCTACGCCTTCGCGGCCCGGATCTCTGGCGAAACCGAGCTGGATCGAGTCCCCATCCCAGAGAGAGGCGTCCTGTCGTTCGTTGCGGTGAACGTCGTCCGTGACGACGAGCAGCAGGTGAAGTGCCTTGTCGTCCCAGATTACGCTGCCCTCGGCAGACAAGTCTCCAGGCACATCGGGATTGGAGCCGGGGGCATCTCGACGAGCCGCTCCAAGAGGCCCGATATGGATCAGGTGAGGGTTGGACCAGTCTGCGAGCAGGCCATCGGCTCTCAGGCCAATCTGACGCCTGGACGCAGCCAGGAACGATACCCGTCGGGACCAGTCGGCCCGGGCACCCCCTGCGGTGACAGCCCAGGCGTTGACCGCGGCAGCGTGCTGGGGATCACAGGCTCCAGTCACCGGCAGGAGGAGGGATCGGCTCTGTCCCGGGGCGAGATCTCGGAAGCTGGTTCTCAATGCTTCCGGACGCGGCCCACGGGTGAACGGGCTGATGATCACGACGTCGCCGGACGTCGTCTGCCCTCCGCAGTTCCGCACGGTTGCCCGGAATGCAGTGACACCGGCTCTGAAAACTGGTTGAACATTCAGTTGCAGTGGGTCTGTGACGGTCAGGGATGCTCGTCGCAGTTGCCGTCCTCCACCCTCCAGGGGACCGCTGAACCAGGCTTCTGTCCTCCCGAGAGGGGCGTCAGGAGTGGCATGGAGTGTCGTTCCCTGCTCTTCCGCGGCGACGACAGAAATGCCTGCCGCCAGTCGGGCTTCCGAGGGCTGAGGGAAGCCGAGCAGCGCAATTGGGACCTCATTCCCCCGCGCAAGTGTGATGGTACCGGTCTCCGTCGATTGAGTGATTGTGACGACGGCTTTCTGCGTGTCGATCAGTATCGGTTCGTCGGTCAGTTCGATGTGGAACGGACCGGTGCCGCCGGGGACGAAACGGCGTCCGTTCACATCATAGACTACCACGCTTCCGGTGCTTTGGAGTCGAGCGAAACTGCCGGGCACGTCGTTCCAGGCAACGATGCCCTGGCCGTCCGGGCCTCGGAACGTGTAGACGTGCGTTCCCGGCGAACCCGCACCGATTTTCTCCTCGAAGTGTCGGCCTTCGAGCACAGATGTCATTCGGGCGTAGGCTGCGGCCGCCGGCCAGGGCGCGTGATTGGCTGAATCGATCAAGCCGCAGTACCGGAAGCCTCCGGGGGCTGAGTTCACCCAATGGAGGACGAACCAGTAGATCTGCTCTATCCCGTGGCTGAGCGAGATGGCATGGCGTTGATAGACGTGTCCGGCTTTGGCCCGTTCTGAGATCGGCGAGCCCAGGTGTGCCGTCACTTCGGTCAGGATCAGAGGCTTGTCCACCTTGCGGTCCGCCATCTGGCGTCGCACCTTGCCGATGATGCGGTCCATCTCCGGCAGTGAGAGGTACGCATGGATATCGATCATGTCGCAGTAGTCTGCGGCGCCTGCGTCGAGCATTCGTGCGACCATCTTTTCGTCAATGTTCAGCCCCGTAATCCCCGCTGACGAGATCTTGATGGAAGGTCTGACCGCTTTGGCGGCTTTGTACGCGATGCGCAGACAGGTGACGTACCGTTCGGTTACCCCTGGGCGGAACAGGGGGGGCTCATTGCCCACCTGCAGGTAGTCCAGATGCCGTGCGTTGGCGCGGACGTAGTCGGTGACTTTCTGTCGGAAGGCATCGGCCATCCCCGGCTCGTCAATGCGCTCGTGGGGCGTGGTCATGAGGGGCATGCGTGAGACGCCATAGCGTTTGGCGACTTCCAGTAGACGCTCGTTGCAGAGGTTGGGGCGATCCCAGCGGGCCCCAAGCCATCGCTTGGTGTAAGGGTGTCCCACGAGTATGGCAAAGGGGGAGTCCGGTTTGCGCCTGAAGTCGGCTGGACGGGGCAGAATCAGCACTCCACAGTCTCCCCGTGCCACGGCTCTCGTTGATGCTGCGTCCTGCACCAGCACCGTTGCCTGCAGCCACTCGCCAGCGATGGCGTTGGCCTCTGGTATCACCAATGGGATCTCGATGACATTGCGCCATTTGGCGGGAATCTCCCCTTGGGATTCCCCTGAGCCGACCTGTACGCCCAGGGAGTCCCGCACCGTGGCCTGGCAGATCACCTTGCGTGCGTGTCCCAGCGTGGCTGGCAGCGTGAGTTTCAGCCGATAGGGTTCATCAAGAGCCATGATCGGGCCGGCGGGGCGACAGTCCAGATCGGGCAGATCGTGTGGTGTGTCGTCGTCTTCCGCTACGGTGAGGCAGGTATCGTCGATCTCGCAGTGCCCCACAACTGCACCGGTGAAGGCGATTCTGATGCGTGCGGCGGATGTGCCCATCGGGGCTTTGACAGTCGCCTCGCGGTAGTCCCAAACGGGGAGAGGACCGCTCATGGAAGGCCCACGTGAACGGCCGGCCACATGACCATCAGCACCCAGCCAGATGGCGCTAATTTCAACGCTGAAGTTGCGGTCTGCGCCACGCGTTACACGCCCGCGCATCCAAGCGGAGAGCAGGAAGCGTCCGGGGTGCAGGGGGATCGGAGGGAGCGTGATCTCAGGCGTGTCTTGTTCGCTGGCGCGCGTGATCCGGGCGGCGTACGACCCGGTGCGTCCGCCAGTGATTCGGGCAGACCCCGGTGAGAATGTCGCCTGTCCGTGCTCGAATGAGCCGTCGATGACGAGATTTGGCGGCGTTCCTGATACGGAAAGGCATGTGGCGATCAAGAGCGTTGTGAGGTATTTCATCGGTGTCCTCCCTTCCCTTGACCGTTGGGCGTTCCTTGTTGGCTACTGGTCATTGAACCCATTCTGCGGCAGCGGCCTCAGCCGCACATCATCTACCCAGACGTCGCCAATGGTGTCTTCTACTCTCACGTAGACGACCACGTTGTCGGTGCTCGGTCTCGGGGTGAACTCAACGCTCTTCTCTGTCCAGGGGGCGTTTTGGGCTGAATACAGCGCCTCCCCGCCCAGCCAGCCTCGCGGGTGGTTTTCGCGGTCGAAGCCCAGCACCTTTGTGAACACGTAGCCGGTGAAGGCCTTCCCGTTTGCGCGCATGGAGAGTCGGTAGCGTCGGCGCGGATCGATACGCACGCGCTGGAACACTCCGCCTGCGGCGAACTCCAGGCCGTGAACTCGCAAGGAACACGTTCCCGCTGCTGCTTGCGAGTCATCGACCGCACAGGTGATCTTGGGGGTCATGAGCTGCCAATGCGCCAGGCCATCCTCGAAGCCCCCGTTCCTCAGCAGGTTCGAGGGAAGAGCGTCATCGTCGAAGCGCGTGCCGGCGTAGTCGGCGTCACTGAGCGCCTGTTCCCCTCCAAGTTCGACCTCGACCCCTTCCTTGGCGAGTGAGAACTCATCGACCCACAACGTGGTCTCGCCTTTGACCCGGAAGTAGAAATAGAGGCGGGCTGTCCCCCCGGTTAGGGTCTCAAGTGGGATCTCGTGCAGACGCCAGTCGCTGCCGAGGGCGATGGGCAGGTGGTCTTTCCCGTCGAGCCTGAGCCAGCCGATGGGTTTGCTGCGCCGTTCATCGACCATTCGGTGCGCCAGGCTCTGGCAGATAGCCGTGCCTGCCTTACCGGTACGGCGGCTCCAGAACCGCAGAACGTAACGGCCTTCCTCGCGAACTGAGATGTGTGCACATACCGAGGAAATGGAGGTCTCTTCGTCCGGAATACCTTCGATGCGCACGGACGCGATGCCATGTCGTTTCTCGGCAGGATCAAAGTGAACGCGTCCTGTTCCCCCCTTCTGCCAGGCGTTGTCGCGCCATGCGGGGCAGGGCCGGTCGGCGTTCCAGTAGGCAACGACACCATCCCCGCCTTGGCTTCTCGCCGCTACGGCCAGACTTGCCAGCAGAACCCAGAAACGCATCATCAATTCTCCGTTGAGCGATCCCGCATTGCGAGCAAAGCGGCGCCGCGCTCGTTCCCCGTCATGCGCAGGCAGTCCTCACGGCGGATCTGGTCCTGATCTTGCAGTCGGCCGATCCGGACAACTGGCTCCATGGCCCGCATCGTGGCAGGCGCTCCTCGATTAACGTGTCTGTGTGCAGTGAATGCCGAGCTACTATAGCGCGGGAGTGGGCGCTGTGGGCGATGGGCTTTGGCCGCGGACGGCGTCAGGCGAGGAAGCAGGAACGGCACACCGGTTGCCTGCGGCTGTCTCGCAGACTCGGCTCGCAAAGTGCCTTACTACGAACGCTGTTCTTCTGGTGGCACATGCCGTCCAACTCACCCCCCCCAAAGAACGGCACTCCGCTGCGCTGCGAGCCTTACTACGAACGGGGAATGACGAGGGGGGGCGCTGCCTCACGGTCGGTCCCATTTGCCGGTGGCTTTGGGTATGGGACGGCCGTCGCGGGTTGGTGTGCCGGCGTCGTTCGCAAAGGCCTCGGGTGTGTCGCTGAGGCCGAACCAGGCGAGTGTTCCGGATGCAGTGTAGGTGTGTCCCTCGAAGACGGCCTCTCCTGCGCCGATCAGGATCAGATGCCGGACGCCATCGCGCGTAAGGAGGAAGAGTCGATTCGGAACCACCTCCTCGACAGTTGTCGGGATCGAGCGGACCGTGCGATCTCGATCCAAGGTGATCTCGACGTCATCATACCAGCATTGTCCTTCGCCGAAGAACTGCAGGGCCAGGCATACTTCCTCAGTTCCTTCCGGTACGACATCGATCAGCTCATACTGACGCCATTCGGTGTCGGTGGCGGCGGGGCCTTTGGCTCTGGTGAAGGACTTGCCTTTCTTCCAGTAGTAAAGCATCGATGATGCTCCTTTGGCAGCCGTGCAACGGGCCCACCAGCGAGCCGTGATTGTCGTGCCCGGTTCCACGGGGAACTGACGTGAGTAGTAATAGCCCCCGTTGTCGATGCGGGCGGATGCCTGTCCGGTATGGCTCACGTCGGTGTCAATCACATGGTTCTCGCGGAATCCGGGCATGTTCCGCGGTCGCCAGCCGGACATGCCGCTTTCGAAACCGGGATTCATGATCAGCTCATCGTTCAGCCTGGGAGCCAGGATGGTGATGATGCGTGCGGTCTTCGCAGAGGGTGTGGTCGCGGCCAGCCACGGGCCATAGGCCCCGTTTCCCGGTGACAGCCCAGCACGGAGGGAAACGCCCCCAGCCGTGAAGAACCAGCTATCCATGAACGCGCCTGGAGCAGTTGCGGTCGCGGTGTTTGTCCCCAACTTGAGCGAGGCGCTTCCCGGTGCGTGCAGGAGGGCGCTGAATGTGTGTGGTTGCGGTGTTCGCAGGTCGTCCAGGACCACCACGATCCCAGGCTTGATGTAGAGGAACTCACGGCGAAAGAGATCCATCACGTGTTTCTTGGCGGAGTTGTATACGGCTGTGTTGTCGGTTCGGACAAAGTCGAGGCGGTCGCCCCCGAAGAACTCCAGGATGCGTCCGCCGGCGATGTTCACTTGATCCTGCCCCGGCGTAGATGCTGCCGTGGATGCGATGTAGTCATCATTGAGGTCGAGCACGATCGTGCTGTGCCCGAACGTGCCGGTGGTGTAGCGCCGCCGCGGGGGATCGAAGTAGCTCCGGTATCCCGGATCCCAGCCGATCCACTCGTCACCGAATCGCAGCAGGAAGCTGCCGTGATCGTAGTGGTTGTGCCCGATTCTGGCTTTGGGCGGGCCTGATTTCACGGCCAGGAACAGGCTCTCCGGGCGATAGCCGTCTCGGAGAATCGCATACCCAATGTCTCTGAAGCAGGCTGTGGGGCGGAAGTCCGGCTGTTTGGGGAGGATACGTGAGGCGTCGACCGACAGAAATGCGCGGGGGGAGTCGAGTCCTAGCCCTCTGACTTCACGGCAGTACCACGCTGCTTCGGCATTGCCCTGCAGAGCGAGCACGCGCATGAGGTTGATGAACCCAGTCGTGGGGCCTCCATCGCCAAAGCATGGCATCTTCTTCGTTCCGGGGTCGAGGAGTGAGATGCAGTAGCGTGGGAGTGACTGCAGAAAGGGGTGGTCGCTGAGTTCGTCTGCCCGCCCGATTCCGCCGAGAGCCCAGAGCATGTCCGCGAGTTGGTTGGCGGCGTAGGTGCCGTAGCCGGGGCCTTCCATTGATCCCCCGTCGGCCCCTTGCTGGTCCATATACAGCCGCATTCTCCGGATGGCGAGGTCCAGCCATGCCTCTGCTCGTTCATCGTGCCCGAGAAGCGAGATGGCGCCCACTCCCAGCCCCGTTGCGATGACCGCAGTGAAGTTGTGGTAGGGAGCGATCTTCTCGATCATGCCCGCGATGGGGGCGACCGCTTTCTCGGCGAGCGCAGTGCGCACGATCTCGGCTTCCGCTTCAGTCAGGGTGTTCGCACACCAGTCATGGAAGACGGCGACCCAGACAGCCGCGTGTCCGGTATCCAGGCAGGGGATGCCACTGCTGTAGCTGCGATCGGTCCAGATGTCGTCCCAGGCACAGAGGCGGGAGACGATCGTCTTGGCCCGGGTGGCATAGGCGTCTTCACCGGTGACGAGATGGGCGAGAAGCAGATAGCGGAGGCGGGTCGTGATGCTGTCGGACCGCTCCTGGAACATGGCGGTCCAGGGCGGGTAGTGGCTGAATTCATCGTGGGGTGGCGGGCGTCCATCCGAGAGTGTGTAGGTCCACTTCTGCCCCGGAGTTCCTTCGCGCCCAGGCATGGTGACGGTGTACGAGTAGGGCTTCGCTGTAACGAAGCGGTCGGCTTTGCTCTTAAGCTTCCCCCAGCATTTGGAGGGATTGTTGCCGAACGCGTCGGGGCGGTTCTGCGTGGCCAGCGCCCGCAGACGGGGGATGTCCGACGCGTCGATGAAGAGGCGTGGATGCGGAGGAGCAGCGCTCAGGGACGCCATCGTGAGTACTCCCATCGTGAATAGTCGTGAGCCCATTGGTTTACACCTATCCTTGTCGGTATGTCTGCCAGAACGCCCGGCCCATTTCCTGAGTGTCATCCAGTTCGTTCTCCCAGCGTCCGAGCTCTGTTCGGAGTTCGGCCACCGTTCCCTGATGGTCGCTGCTGTCAATCAGGTTGACTATTTCCCGGGGGTCGTTCTCGAGGTCGAAGAGCTGGGAGTTCCGTTTGCCCTTCACAGCGTACTCGATGAGTTTGAAGCGCCTATTTCGCACGGCTCGGTGGAGACCTTTGTAGGCGAACAGAAGCGAGTCCCGGACGGATGCCGTGGGATCCTCCAGAATGCCGGTAAGGCTCAGGCCCTCGACGGTGTCCGGTGTCTCGAGGCCAGCCAGGTCGCAGAGCGTGGGGAAGATGTCGAGGAGATAGCAGAAGGCGTCTGTCCGTTGCGCTTCCGGTATGCCGGGGCCAGCCATGATAAGCGGTACGCGCACACTATGGTCGTAGAGGTTCTGCTTGCCCATGAGCCCGTGCTGCCCGACTGCCAGCCCGTTGTCTCCGGCAAAGACGACGATGGTGTTGTCCGCCTGTCCCGATTCCTCGAGCGCATCAAGGACGCGCCCCACCTGCTCATCGACATGTGCGATGATCGCATAATAGTCGGCCAGGTGCTGCCGGATCTCCTTCGGGCGTCTCGGGAACGCAGCCAGCAGCTCATCGCGGATGTAGAGGTCGCCGTTGTCGAAGGGGTGTCGTATCGCGCAATTCGGGGGGAGGGTGACCCGTTCAGCCGGGTATTGATCAAGGAAACGCTTGGGATACTGTCGGGGATCATGCGGGGCGATGTGGGCCAGGTAGCAGAAGAACGGCTTGCCGGCGCGTGCTTCCTCTGAGGACGGGTAGCCGCTGATGAACTCGATAGCGGCATCAGAGAACACTTCCGCAGAGTGTCTTCCGCCTTCCTTCACGGTCTCGAACGGGTTCTCGAAGGGAGCGATCGGGGGATCGCTGTAGCCGCCATCCGGGGCATAGTTGCCGGTGGGGTCGAAGTCGTGGACAGGGATGTGCCAATGTCCGTTGCATGCCTCGTACCACCCCTTTGTCCGGCGGAAACCGAAGATCTTTCCACCCGTCGAGAAGGACCGCGCGTGCGACTGCTTGTCCTGATGCCATTTGCCGAAGTGGCTGGTCACGTACCCGGCGTGGCGGAATTGTTCGGGCATTGTCGTGTGTTCGGGGGGGATGCGTTGTCCCTGCTTCTCGATGTGGAAGAGAGTGCGCCCGGTCATCAGCATGGCCCGGCTCGGCATGCAGACAGCACCAGATGTGCCGCCCATAATGTGGGCGTGGGTGAACAGTGTTCCTCGCGCGGCCAGACGGTCGATATTCGGTGTGTCGATCTCGGTGTTGCCCATGGCTGACAGCGTGTCGAACCGTTGGTCATCGGTGAAAATGAACAGGACGTTGGGTTGAACCATCCGTCATTCCTTTCTGGAGAGAGGGTTCTGTCAAAAGTCCTTGAGACAGAACCGTGCTTGATCTTCCTGCTATTCAGTTCGGTTCTGTCCAGACAAACCTGTTTCCCTGTTTTCTTGACTACTTGAGCTGTTGAGGGAAGAGTGCGGACC